>Ga0209542_10007427_pt1 | contig 20852 bp, 17 predicted proteins | sample RifCSPhighO2_01_FD_184028 | JGI IMG/M metagenome (GOLD analysis project Ga0209542, IMG submission 184028) | Soil microbial communities from Rifle, Colorado - Rifle CSP2_plank highO2_0.1 (SPAdes) (version 2) | ecosystem: Environmental > Terrestrial > Deep subsurface > Rock core/Sediment ... | reverse complement strand
GAGGTACTATCAATAAACTTTCTCCCTCATAAAAGCAGTTTACGTACCGAAGTACTTCATCCTGCACGCGGCGTCGCTCCGTCAGGCTTTCGCCCATTGCGGAAGATTCTCGACTGCGGCCACCCGTAGGTGTATGGACCGTTTCTCAGTTCCATCGGTGGGGGTCACCCTCTCAGGTCCCCTAAGCGTCATAGCCTTGGTAAGCCGTTACCTTACCAACTAGCTGATACTGAGTAGGCCGCTCCTAGAGCGATAAATCTTTACTCCGAAGAGACTATCGAGAATTACCTAACCTTTCGGCTAGCTATGCTCGACTCTAGGGTGCGTACCTACTTTTTACTACCTCGTCTGCCGGTTGCTCCTTGCGGAGCCCCCTTGACTTGCATGCCTTACCCACGCCGCCAGCGTTCATCCTGAGCTAGGATCAAACTCTTAAATTAAAAGTGAACGGAACAAAATAGAAAACAATAACTCATTGCCTATTTCATATTTTCACCACTTAAAAGTTTGTCGTCGCTCTTTTCCCTGTGATTGCAGGGTTGGAATCATTTTTTTGAATTTTTGTGTGACTTACACATTTCTGGTGCCCCGCATGTGTACGGAGCACCGTCTTGTATTCAATTTGAACATTTCAAAGATCACTAGCCTCTCTTTAAGGCGTAATGGCTATTATATACATAACGAAAAAGAATGCAAGCAAGTTTAGCTTACTAGCTTTTTAGCTGGTAGCTCGTAGGGAAATATGATCTTTTTGCAAATAAAAAAGCACCCACGAGGTGCTTTTTTAGACCACTACTTTCCTTTCTTCTGCCACTTTTCAACAGTAACAAGAAGCGGTGAGGCGAGGAAGATCGAAGAGTATGTTCCAGCGGTGATACCAATCAAAAGAGCGAGGGAGAAAGCTCGGGTAATGTCGGGCCCCCACATGTAGAGCGCGACGAGAGCCAGGAGTGTGGTGAGTGAGGTGTTGATTGAACGCACGAAGGTCTGATTGATCCCCTCCCCTACAATTTTATCAAAATCCTTGTGTTCTCGATATTGTTCATTACGTCGTAAATTTTCTCGCACGCGATCGAACACAACAATCGTGTCATGAATGGAAAAACCGAGAATCACCAGAAGTGCGGTGACGAAGAGCGTGTCAACTTCAAATCCATAGAAATACCCAAGTGCAGCGAACGCTCCCGTCGGCACCACCACGTCATGCACCAGCGCGACGATGGCAATGATGCCATATTTCCACGAAGATACTGGTTTCGAGACGTGTCGGAAGGCAAAGGTGATGAAAAGCACAATTGCAATGATCACGAGCACGATCGAAAAGTAGGCTTTCTTCACCGCTTCGGCACCAAGGAGTGGTCCAATCGAATCAAATCGTTTTTCGACAGGCTTCACGCCGTTATTCTGCAGTGCCTTAGTGACCGCCACTCGTTCTGGTTCGCTCAAATGTCGCATGCGGATAATGTAGCCGATGTCTCCCGATGGCCGCACAGTGAACTCGCCCAAGGAAAGAGTAGACAGATTTTTCTTAATCAACTCAACCACCGGCCGTCCTACCGGATATTCCACCTCCAAGAGCGCGCCCCCTTTAAAATCAATACCGAGCTTCAGGCCCCAGGTAAACAGCGAAACAACAGCAGCCAAGGTAATGAGGGCGATCAGTGCGTAAAATATTTTTCTGTGTTTAACAATCCACATATGAATAGAGATTAATTAATGCCGCTGCTGAATAAAAACTTCGAAATCTTACCCTGACCTCGTACGCCAATCGCCTTAAGTAGTGTTCGAGAGAAGGTAATGGCACTAAACATTGAGATAAGCACGCCGATGATGAAGACGAGGGCAAATCCTTTTATAATAGCCGTTGACGCGAAGACATAGAGAATTACGCCGGTGATGATGCTTGAAAGATTACTGTCGCGGATAGAAAGCCATGCTCTTGCAAACCCTTCGTTCACGGCTTCTGGAAGCGCTTTACCTCGTTTCAATTCCTCTTTCATGCGCTCGAAGATGAGAATGTTCGCATCCACCGCCATACCAAGAGAAAGAATGAAGCCGGCGATGCCCGCAGAGGTGAGCGTGACGGGAATAAGTTTAAATATTGCAAGGTTAAGCGCGACGTACACACAGAGCGCTATGATAGCTATTACTCCCGGCAGGCGATACCAAAGAATAAGGAACAAGGCGATAATGCCGAAGGCATACATGCCTGCTCGCACGCCAGCATGAGTTGCCTCATCGCCAAGAGTGGCTCCAATGGTCTGCGTCGAAGCAAGTTCGATCGGCACCGGTAGAGCGCCAAAGTTGAGGTCTCGCACGAGGTTACGCGCGCCTTCCGGTGTAAACCCCCCTGAAATTTGAGCCTTGCCGTCACGGATCTCTTCTCGGATCACCGGCAACGAAATGGGTTTCTCATCGAGAAAAATAGCGAGCACTTCACCAACATGTTCTCTGGTGATTTTTGCAAACAGATCTTTTCCGTTTTGATTGAACATAAGCGAGACAACAGGCTCACTAGTCTGTGGTAAAAATTCAAGTGTCGCACGCTGCACCAGTCGACCTGTTAGTCCTGTAGTGGTAAAAAGCTCAGCGGTGGTTGATGCGGTTGCGGCCATTCCAAGCGCCTGAAGCTTTGCTTCGTTATCTTTAGTCAGTAGTTTAAATTCAAGTGAGGGCGTCTTACCAATGAGCGCGACCGCCTGAGCTACGTCGGTAACACCGGGCAATTCTACAATCAACTTCTGATCAGCTTCGTTGTTACCGAGCACTCCTCCCTGTTCCACCTGAACGATAGGCTCAGAAACTCCGAAAAGATTAACTCTTTTTTCCACGACATCGCGAAGCGCTTCCATGGAAGCGTTAATATCTGAGGCAGGGATGGTAGATGTATCCGCTTTGTAGACGAGATGTGTGCCACCCGAAAGGTCAAGACCGAGCTTAAAAGGGAATTTATTAACGAAACCTACACCCACTTTTTGTGATGCATAATCAAAATAGCCGATTAAAGCTCCGAGGATGATAAGAATGAGGGCGATAATTCGTATTTTCATGTGATAAGAAAATTATGCTGGACAGAGCCTATTATATGGATTTGGGATAATATTGCAACGCATCTATCGACCTCGGCGAGAGACGAGGTCGCGAAGAGTTTTGAGAGCAATTTTGAGATCAAGGATGAAAGAGCGATTTTTGATGTAGTAGAGATCATAGGAAAGTTTTTCTTTGGTGGCTACTACCGCCTCGCCGTGATGAGGATGATTTTCATGATAAATTTGTGCCCAGCCAGAGAGTCCCGGCTTGATAAGATGACGAATGTTGTAATAAGGAATTTCCTTCTCATAGAGTCGCACCAGTGCGGGCAATTCGGGACGAGGGCCAATTAAGGAAATGTCTCCTTTGAATACGTTCCAGAGCTGCGGCAATTCGTCAATACGGCTTTTGCGGAGAAACTTCCCCACCCGCGTAACGCGAAGCTTGCTCGTTCCACCCTGGCCGTAATTGCCGCTGTCATCCCCCGACATACTTCTAAATTTTACAATCTTCACCAGCTGATTGTTTTTGCCAGTCCTCTCCTGTGTAATGAAAAGCTGACCGCCGTCTTCGAGCTTGATTGCAAGAAACACAAAAGGATACGCAAGAAGCGACAAGATACCCAACACAAAGGAAAGCGCGATGTCCATGACGCGCTTCAGCGCATCATAGGTAATTTTCGGCGATACTGAAATGTTTTCCAAGAACCAATTGTATTTAAGGAGAGAAAGCGGCACACGGTCAAAAATATCCTCATAAATTTTGTGCATATCGAAAAAGCGCACTTTAGAGAAAATGAGGTTGTAGAGGGAGGGCAGAAACGGCTCTATTTTCTCGTTCCGGAGATCGACGGCCACCGCCTCAACCCCTTCGCTGTAAATGCGATTCAGCACTTCTTCTTTAAAATCGATCGATTCGAGGTCGTTAAGATCGATAGACGTCACAAACTCCAACCCATACCGTGTGTTGTTGTTCACCTCCTCGCGTAACTCTTTCATTTCCTCCCCCACTCCAATGATCATGGCTTTTTCTTTACGTCGAGTTCCCAGCACCACGTCGCTCTGCATTCTCCAGACCAGAAGTAACAAGAAAGAAATAATGAGGTAGATAAAGAGATTTGTTTTAGGGGTAATGCCGAATACGGGAATGAAGTAGAAAAAGAGTACGGCGATGACGCTGTTAATAATAACGACATTGAGGAGTACGCTCGGCAAACGGCTTTTAAAGAGTACGGTATGTTTCTCGTACAAACCGCCGATAAAAAATACCACTACCCACACAAAAAAAAGCATAGTGAAGGGTACCAAGTGTTCGATAAAGATGGTTGCGCTCGGAAGATCCCCATAGCGAAAAAAGAGCATGAGCCACAATGCAACGAGAAAAATGCACACATCACCCACGAAGAGAATAAAGGGTTCTTTTTTGTTCGAATTCAGCATATAACCTTCATATCATACACTCATGAACGAGAAACTTGCAACATATGGCACAAAGCCTACACGAGAAAAAAGTTGCCGAATGCTGAAAATAATGGTATTTTTATGAAACGTATGGATGAGAAGAAAAAGAAGATACTGTATGTCATCACCAAGTCTACATGGGGAGGGGCACAATCATATGTATACGATCTAGCAACCTCACTAGCTAGAGACACGTTCGACGTCGCCGTAGCCCTCGGACAAGGGGGAACATTGGAAGAGAAGCTTACCAAAGCAGGAGTACGCACGATACTCATCCCCTCGCTTAACCGCGACATCAATCCCCTCCTCGATCTACAATCTTTTTTTGAGCTACTCCGGATACTATGGAGGGAAGAACCTCATGTTATTCACCTCAACAGTTCAAAGATCGGTGGATTGGGCGCTCTCGCCGGCCGCATCTATAATTTTTTACTTTCAGCTCATCATACTTCACGCCGCCTTTTTTCAAGACTCTCGTTCGGTAAACTACAACCTCCCACCCGCCACTTACCGGCCAAAATCATATTCACGGGCCACGGATGGGCTTTTAACGAAGACCGAGGGTTTATAGCCAGAAAATTCATTCTCTTTCTCCACTGGCTCATGATCGTCCTCGCACATAAAGTCATTGCCGTATCTGAAAAAACAAAGCGTGATATTGCCTGGCTGCCATTCGCGGGAAAGAAAATCACCGTAATTTATAATGGTCTTCACTCCGTAGCTCTTTTTTCCAAGAATAGCGCTCGGCTTGAGCTTAGTGCAAAAATTCCCGCTCTAAAAACACTCCCTCGTGACACGGTCTGGATCGGAACTATTTCAGAGCTTCACTACACCAAAGGACTTGATCTTGCTCTGACGGCGCTTGCCGCTTTAGTGAGAGAGCGGCCTGAAGCTATCTTAGTCATTATTGGCGAAGGAGAAAAAAGAGCCGACCTTGAAACCAAGATTAAAACATTAAAATTAGAAGGGCGAGTATTTCTCCCTGGGAGAATTCCCGATGCCCGTCTCTATCTTAGCGCCTTCGACATATTCACCCTCACCTCGCGCACGGAAGCCCTTCCTTACAGCGTCATCGAAGCGGGGCTTGCCGGACTTCCCGTCGTCGTCACTGCTGTAGGGGGTATTCCAGAAATTGTCGAGGATATGAAATCGGGCATTCTTATTCAACCCAAAAACACCGTTGAAATCGAGCGAGCACTCTCCTATCTCATTGATCATCCCGAAAAAAGAAAACAGTTTGGCGAAGAGCTTAAAAAGTCGGTTAAAGAAAAGTTCTCACTCGTGCAAATGCTTGAGAAGACGATTGCGTTATATAACTAACCTAATTCTCAAGCACTAGGGGCCTAGAAATTCATTTTTGATGGAGTCTTTGTGTGCGTCTCGGCGATAACGGCGCATACCCATGAGGATACCGAGACCAAGGAACGTGGTAAGAAGATGCGTGCCGCCATAGGAGAGGAACGGAATGGTGGTGCCGGTGACGGGCAAGAGGCCAACATTCATGCCAACATTAACAATGAAGTGGCTCATAAGGAGTATGGCGAGCCCGGCACCAAAAAGAATTTCAAAGTTAGTTGCCCCTAAGAGCGCCGCTTGAATGATGCGCCACATGACGATACCAAAAAGGATGAATAGTAAGAGCACTCCTCCAAAGCCCCATTCCTCCGCAAATGCGGCAAAGATAAAGTCTGTTTGGTATTCGGGCAAGAATTTGAGCTTAGACTGTGTACCGTACCCTATACCCTTCCCTAAGATTTGTCCTGAACCCACCGCGATCATAGACTGGTAGGCGTTGTAACCCGAACCACGGATATCAGTGAGCGGATGGAGGAAATTCTTGATGCGATTCTTTTGATACTCTTTAAATCCGTAAGCCCAGAGTCCGCCAAAAGCTACTAAACCCACCAAAAAAACTACCAGAAGATGCTTTTTGGAGATGCCGGATACGAGGACCATGCCAAGCCACACCAGAAAAATAATGATTGCTGAGCCAAAATCAGGTTGTAATAGTACAAGAAAAAAGATAATAAACGTATACAACCCTGAAACTAAAATATGACGGAAGTGGGCAATCTCGATATGTCGTCTCGAAAAATATTTCGCCAGGAGTAAGATAAGAACAAGCTTAATCGGATCTGAGGGTTGAAAACTTATAAATCCCAAGTCAAACCAGCTTTGAGCACCTTTAACCGTTTTACCGATGAGCAGCACTAAAATGAGAAGTGAGCATGAGACTGCGAACAACGTAACGATCACGCTGGTGCGGCGTAAAAGTCTGAAATCGATCATGCTCATAATAAAAAACAATATGAGCGAGACGGAAATCCAGATAAGTTGCTTCTCGAAATAGCGGTTATCCTCAAGAAACGAGTGCATAGTGACGAGGCCCGCACCAAGGAGCGGAAGAATCGCGCCAAAAAGCACCCAATCAATGGTGAATTTAGAAGGACGCTCGAGGGTTGCGGCGGTCAATTGTCGAAGGCGCGAAAACATACAGGTTAACGCGGACGAATAAGCGGCACGATCTCGATGCGGGAAGCGGTTTTTCCGAATTTTTCTGGCCAGGTGAAGGTGGCGGCTACACGGTCGTTTTTGGGAATGATGTCGATAATTGTTTTAGAGAATGCGAGTGCATTATCATTGGTGTCGTACACGATGGCCACAACATCAACTCCACGAATCTCATTAATTGATCGGTTTTCGATCACTGTATCGAGACGAGGTGTGGTTGTTTCTTTACTCAAGACTTTACTAGATACAACAAGTGCACTTGTGTTGCCTTGGCTTTTTTCCCACGGAATCGGCGCTGCCCACTCAAAGGTGACACGTGTGGGCACTCGCTCTCCTACCTTTATCGCATTTTCAAAAATTGGAATTTTTTGGTGAGGTAAGAGATAGGTACTGCCCCGACGTTCGGTGATGAGAACGCTCGCGTTATCATATAATCGAAAAATGTAGGAAACATTTCGTGCGGCACCATCGAGATTTGGATTTTCGACATACGCGAGCACGTTATAAACGCCAGTGGTTACACGAAGAGCCCGGGTCCAGATGATAATAGGATTCAGAAATTGTGAAGCACAGATTTTAGGACAAGGACCACTACAGTCAACACCGAGTTCCCTTTGGTTTTGCTTACCATCAGAACAAGTTGGCGCTTTATAGAACGTAAGGAAAAGTGGCACTCCGACAAAGAGTATGAGTGCCGCCACAAAGAGGGAGAAATAAATACTTTTACGTCGTGAAGCCCAGGACATATGAAAGTAAGTGTAAAGTTAAAAGTGTAAAGTGTAAAGCGGCAATTCTGATTGTCGTCCCTGTGAAGATTCCCGATTTCTAAGCGAATCTTCAAGCTTCTAGAAATCGCAATGCCTGTGGTGCGGGGATCCAGTTACCCTTAATCGTGAAATTCGATCTCTACTCCGCCTGTTCGTTTAGAGGCAGTATTGTAAAGAAATGCGATCAATATCCCTCCGATGAAGCCTAGTATGCCGTAACAGACCGGGAAGATAATAATAGCCCATACTCCGATTGCCTCTAAAAATCCACCATCGCCACCTGAAAAACTAAGTCCACCAAGCGAATCTGCCGCAAAAAATATACCGATAATAAGACCGATAAAAAAGTAAATGAACGCAACTGTTTTTCCGAATGATGCGACTCCTATTCTTTTAATTCTTTTCATATCCTAACTGTATCATGTTTTTTGCCCAAAAAAGTACGTAGATTGAGTCCTTCGGGTCGAAAGTTAGCATAGACAAAATCTCTTATTCAGAGATTAATTGAAGGTTAGTTAAATATTTTGTCTTGGCGACTAGCTACTTTCGCCCCGAAGGACTATCATCGCCGCAACCACGTTTCACTTCCGTGTTCGGAAAGGGAACGGGTGTTTCCATGGCGCCGAATCACCAAGACAAAATATTCAACGAAGGTGTTGTGTGCCAACACCGCTTTCACTGTTCGAATCATCAAACAGCAAAAGCGATGTTGGCCGTAGAAAGCAATTTAAGTAACGTTCAAATTTCCTAATAGGAATCGACTAATTAGTACTTCACGGCTTAACACATTACTGTGCGTACACCTAAAGCCTATCAACGTGGTCATCTCCCACGAGTCTCAAACGATTCCTAATCTTGGGGCTGGCTTCCCGCTTAGATGCTTTCAGCGGTTATCCATTCCCGACATAGCTACTCTGCGTTGCCACGGGCGTGACAGCAGATAGACCAGAGGTCAGTTCACTTCGGTCCTCTCGTACTAGAAGCAAATCCCCTCAAGAATCAACGCCTGCAGTAGATAGGAGACCAACCTGTCTCACGCATGTTTCCACACATTACTGTGTGCATTGGACTATAGCTTCTTCCAGTTTTTGCAAACCGGAATGTCGATGTTTAGTCTCTACGGGTGGTTGTGTATTGGGTAATGGAGGCGAATCCCGGGACTCGCCTAATGGTGCTAGAACGGCTTATCATTGTTTAATATTTGGAAACTCAGCTGGCTGAAAACCTGCCTTGATCCTAAACCAACGACTCGCATCTTGTTCATCCATCACTCAACACACAACCTTCCCTCGGTATTGTCCGTTTTTAGACGGATTCCACCGATACTAATCAACTTCTTCATTTTGCATTTTGAATTTTTAACTTTCAACTGCATCATGACCGCCGTGATTGGTTAATCTAACATTTCCTATCTCCCAACCTTTCGATCGGGACCCCAATTTTCTTCAAATTGGGCTTCAATTTCATAGACGAAAAGTTCTCGAAGTGATTCAGACTGTCCAACAGTCAACAACCACCTAAATCCCCTTTCTTGTTTCATATATACATCTCGTGGACCATTCACCGCTGAACGGTCTGAACCCAGCTCGCGTAACTTTTTAATTGGCGAACAGCCAAACCCTTGGGACCTTCTCCAGCCCCAGGATAAGTTGAGCCGACATCGAGGTGCCGAACTGTGCCGTCGATATGAACTCTTAGGCACAACCAGCCTGTTATCCCTAGAGTAGCTTTTGTCCGATAATCTTCCACCGCGTCTAATGCGAATGGTCGGTTCACTTAGTTCTGCTTTCGCATCTGTTTGACACGTACGTCTTACAGTTAAGCCAGCTTATGCCTATACACTATCGCCATGGTTTCCATTCACGGCTAGCTGACCTTAATAAACTCCTCCGTTACTCTTTAGGAGGATAGCGCCCCACTAAAACTACCCACCAGATAATGTCCCCCGTCGTTTTTGCCGTCGAGGTTAGAACATACAGCGTTAAAGAATGGTATTTCACTTGCGGATCCATGTACCCCGAGAGATACACTTCAAATCCTCCCATCTACGCTACGCATCAAAACCGTATGATCAATATCAAGTTGTAGTAAAGCTTCTAGGGTCTTTTCGTCTAACTGCAGGTAACCGGCATCTTCACCGGTATTGTATTTTCACCGAGCTGTTCCCCGAGACAGTTGCCCAGTCATTACACTATTCGTGCGCGTCGGAACTTACCCGACAAGGAATTTCGCTCTTCTATTCCTCAAGAAGGACTCTATCTTCACCCTCTCTTGCAAGTAGGGTGCATGGCGCTGGTCTCTTGTGAGCCATGTTTGGACTTATCACACATTACTGTGTGATAGGTAGCATTTTCGTGTAATCTATTATTTATCAAATTCTATAACCGTCCCAGTCCTTCTCGACTCATCAGAGATGAGTCGAGAACCTTAGGACGATTATAGTTATCGCCGACATTCACCAGGGCTTATATCAATCACCCTCATATCTTGCGACATGAGAACGCCAATATTTGACCTTCTGGCATTGGTCAAGTGTCACCCCCTATACATCCTCTTACGAGTTCGCAGGGAGCTGTGTTTTTGATAAACAGTTGCCAGGCATACTTTAGCTGCGGCCTCTCTTGCGAGAGGCAGGCCTTATTCCGAAGTTACGGCCACTTTTTTGCCGAGTTCCTTGGGGAACACTCACTCGTTCGTCTTACTCTACTCGAGCTGATCACCTGTGTCGGTTTGCGGTACGGTTCTCGCATATTTATGCTTAGGGGATTTTCTCGAAAGCGTGCTTTATAGAATTCCCAAGGGCGAACCCTCAAGTTTACGTTACGCTCAGATTCGTCATTAAAGACAGTCTCCCGGATTTACCTGGAAAACACCCTTACGCCGCGAACACCAATCCAATAAGGTGCTCTACATACTACACTCCGTCCTCCCGTCGCAATATGCGAAAGTCATGGAATATTAACCATGTGTCCATCGTGTGCGGTTTTCACCATTCACTTAGGCCCGACTAACCCTTGGCTGATTGTCATCGCCAAGGAAACCTTGATCTTTCGACGTGCGGGGTTCTCACCCGCATTGTGGTTACTTGTGCCAACATTCTTACTTCCACACGCTCCACCATGGCTCACGCCTTTGGCTTCACTGCAGAGTGGAATACTCTCCTACCACTCATATTCTGTAAACAGATTATGAGTCCTCAATTTCGGTACTATGCTTAACCCCGATCATCTGCGGCGCGGAATCTCTCGATGAGTGAGCTGTTACGCTTTCTTTAAAGGATGGCTGCTTCTAAGCCAACCTCCTCATTGTTTGAGAAATTCCACCACCTTAAGTGTACTGAGCATAGATTTAGGGACCTTAAATGGAGATCCGGGCTGTTTCCCTTTTGACGTATGGAGCTTAGCCCCCACCGTCTAACTGCCGGATAATTGACCTTGAGTATTCGGAGTTTGATAGAATTCGTGATCTTTCGACCTGTCGAATTCTTCCAGTGCTCTACCCCTCAAGGGTACATCCGACGCTAGCCCAAAAGCTATTTCGGAGAGAACCAGCTATTACCAGGTTCGGTTAGCTTTTCACTTCTTATCACATGTCATCCGAGAGTATTGCACGGCTCACCGGTTCGGGCCTCCCTCTCGATTTCTCGAGAGTTCACCCTGCACATGACAAGCTCACCTGGCTTCGGGTCTAAAATGTACTACTTAACGCGCTATTCACACTCGGTTTCCCTGCGGCTCCGCCCTACCACGGGCTTAGCCTTGCAGCACATATTAACTCGTTGGCTCATTCTTCAATAGGCACGCCGTGACGGTGTTGCACAAAATCAACAAAATCTTTGCAAATTTTGTGCAACACCGCTCCGACTCCTTGTAAGCATATGGTTTCAGGTCTATTTCACCGCCCTCACCGGGCTGCTTTTCACCTTTCCCTCACGGTACTAGTTCACTATCGGTCTCCAAAAGTATTTAGCCTTACCGGTTAGTTCCGGCAGATTCCCCCGAGCTATTCGTGTCTCGAGGTACTCAAGAACAGCAACAAGAAAGATATTTCATTTTCGCTTACGGGGCCATTACCCTCTGGGGCTCTGCTTTCCAGCAGATTCTGCTAACGAAATATTTTTTAACTTTCCTCGATATAAAACCGAAGTTGCTGTCTTACTACCCCCAACTTTAATCATACAGAACAAACTTTCGTTTGCACCGTACGTTTAAAGTTGAGTTTGGGCTTTTTCCTTTTCGCTCGCCACTACTAAGGAAATAACAATTGTTCTATTTTCCACCAGGTACTGAAATGTTTTACTTCCCTGGGTGCACTCTCTGGAATCAAGTTCCAGAGTCTCCGTTTACACGGAGGGGTTTCCCCATTCGGACATCTTCGGATCGCCGGTTGCTAGGCACCTCCCCGAAGCGTATCGCCGCCATGCTGCGTCCTTCATCGTCTTTTAGAGCCAAGGCATCCACCATATGCTCTTAATTTCCTATTAGGAAATTAAAAAACTACTTAACTTACTTCTTACTTACAACAACATCGCACTCCGCTCTCCGCGAAGCACGATTTACCTATATCTGTCTCCACCGACAAAAAGACCATCCGTACGATTGTACGAACTTACTCTTGAGCGGGACAGGATAAACCAAGCACTAATTTCAGAACTTCAATGGAGCATCACTTCACAAAAAAGCATGATTTAGTCTGGTTTAGAGCTTGTTCAAAAACCCTTGCCGGCTATAAAGTTGTTTTTTGGGCTGCGCGAAGCGGTTCGAAAATCTCAAAATACCTTAGGGTATTCTTCGCTTTCCTCACCGTCCGCTCGCCTCAAAAAACAACTTCTCGCTTCGACAACCGTTTTCTCACAAGCTCCAGCCTAATTTCGAATCCTCAACCATCATGAGTAACTAAGAGGGTTGAAGTGCCAAAATCAGTGCTCGGTTATTTTTCAAATGTCAGTCGTCCTGGAATGAAAAACCGCTGTCTGAAGCGGCTTAAGACGAACCTTTTATTCAAAAGTTTATCTTAATCGCTTGTTCTAGGGTTAATCAACATATTTCTGATAAAGAGAGTATATATGAGGGTATTTTTAATGTCAACTAAATCAACCATACATCTTTTTTCAGCAAATTAAAATCGCCCGATGGGGCGATTTTAATTTGCTGAGTGTCTAATTAACTACACCTTATGATGAGCAATTTCATCCTTGAAATTCTCAATAGATTTAGCTGCAGCATCCTGACCTCCAAGACCGAACGCCAAACCAACCGCAAGAGAAATAGCGACAACAACGCCGGTAAAGAGTGTGTTGATGAAAGATACGGCAATGTTAAGCTCCACGAGTGCGGTAAGTACTGCGAAAATCCAGATTGACCATTTGGTCACAGTACCCAAGAAGTTTGCTGATTGAATATGTGCAGCCTTTGCGGATGCAACAACAATCTTGCGCATTACATCTGCGATGACGACTGCCAATAGAAGTACGAGCACTGCAACAATGACTCGTGGCAAATAGCCGAGCACATCTCGAAGGAAGAGGTTCACATCAGTAAGACCGAGTGCATCAACGGATGCAACAAGGAATACTACGATGATAAACCACTTTACTAGGCCACCGAGGAAAGCTCCCGTATCGAGGTCATGGCCCGCTCGCTTAACTACATCATCAAATCCTGCACTCTTGAGCGCCTGATCGATCTTAAGTGAACTCAAAATTTGAGCCACGAGCTTGCCCACTAGTGATCCTACGATCCATCCAATGATGAATATAATGATCGCGATAATGAGATCCGGTACAAAGTTTGCAAATCCTAGCCAAATGCCTTGAAATGACTTGGTGAGGATTGTGCTCCACGTTTCTAATATCATATTATTATTTTAAAAAATTATTAAACTCCACTTAAAAATGTGATGTAGTACGGTTTACCGAACATTCTCGGAATCCGACGACCTTTTTACACCTTTACATTATATGCAGAACATTATACCACCCTACAGTAGAGTGGTTATACAGAGACTGTGGAAAAACCACGCTCAGGTAGTTCTAAAAAAGTGGCCGGATAATTTTTCTGGTGAAAAATTTCCTTGGACTCCGCGCCGCCGCGCTGCGTAGCCACTTTTTTAGAACTACTCTCGCTATAACGAACAGAAAAATCTAATCGGTAACGCCTAATTTATCGACTACTTTGATGTGGGGGTAATCGAGAATATCTCGCACCAACTTGTCATAAATACTTAGGCGATAATGAAAGTCAGGGGTATCGAATACCGTATACCTAAGTTCCCTGCCAATTTCTGCCTCAAGAGTATGGATGACATTCTCAAGCTTACCGTGCTTGATCCCATCCCCCACCACCAAAAGATCCACTCTGCTGTCCCAGTCCTGAATAAAGACACCTGAGAAGAGTACAAGCTTAATTCTTCCAGTGTGACCAATTCTCCTGGCAATATCTTCATGAGCAGGCAACGTAACATTAATAAGTAGATTTTTGAGCGCGACCATGTATGGAAACGAACCATCGAGACTCCATCCGGATGTTTTTTTCTTCACCACTGTCTCTTTCTTACCCTTCTTCTTCATAAAGTCTTTATAAAATCCTTTCTTTTTTAATAAACCGAGTTTTTGAAGATTTATGACTTCCTCCTTTGTTTCTCGAGGTTTTGTCTTAGTCCGGGTAATAATGTCTAAAAGATCATAACTTGCGTCAGGATTGAAAAGGAAAAGTCTCATTAACTTAACCTTTGCTATACCGCCGAATAATTTTCCAAGATTTTCCATGGGGCTTATTCTACATCTCCAGGAGAGAATTTAATAGGCTTGACAATAGTGCTTGATGTGATTGTATGTACCTGGAAAGGATTATCGTATGAGTGAATGCGGATGTGAGGGTTCCTGCCCCGCCTGCGGAGCAGGAGAAGTGGACGATCACCAATGTAATAGGTGTGAACGGAAATATTGCCCGATGTGTCATGGAGTCAAGTCAGGGGACCAGAGCCAACGGGTATCAAACTGTACATGTCCGAAAAGACGTCCTGCCGAGCAAAGTCTGGCAGTATAACAAGGTTCGACCTTGTTTTTTTATACAACAAAACCGCCCAGGGGCGGTTTTGTTTCAAATAGGTCTCCTCCTTGGCCGCATTTGCCCGGGTGGGGCAAATGCGGCACCTCCGGAAAGGTCTTTAAAATAACGTCGTTATTTTAAAGTTACCTTTCCTCCGGCCGCCTCAATATCTTTTTTGAGTTTATCTGCCTCTTCTTTCTTCATACCATCCTTGATCTTTGACGGTGCCGCGTCAACAAGGTCCTTCGCCTCTTTAAGGCCTAGTCCAAGCACTTCTTTGATCACCTTAATAACCGCAATCTTCTGAGCTCCCGCTTCAGTAAGCTCAACATTGAAAGTTGTTTTCTCTTCTGCCGCAGGTCCCGCCGCTGCCGCTGGTGCCGCAACCGCTGCCGCTGATACGCCGAATTTCTTTTCCAATAATTTCACAAGCTCATTCAATTCCAGGACGGACATTTTTTCAATAGTCTCGACAAGGTCTTTGAACTTTGCTGGAACTTCTACTTTTGTTTCTTCCATAGTAACGGGTAATTAATACTAATTATGCTGTCTTCTTTTTTGCAATCTCGTTTAAAGCCATCACAAAGCCCTGAATCGGAGAATTGATGACATTCACGAACATAGCATGAAGGGTCTTTTGAGGAGGGATAGTAGCGATAGAGAGCATTTCTTCTTTGCTCATGTATTTTCCTTCAAATACTCCGCCCATAATAGATACCTGATCTTTCAACTTCTTTTGAAAGTCAAAAATCTCCCTAGCTGGCGCGACTAAATCAGTGCCGTACGCTAATCCAAGCTCCCCTTCTAATTCAGGGATGGTACCCTCATAACCCTTTTCTGCAAAGACTTTTTTCGTAATCGTCTTTTTCGCAACCAAGAATTTAATTCCTTCTGCTTTGAGTTTGCGTCGGATGATCGTTGCATTGGCCACCTTCAACTGGTGAAAATTGACAAATACAATGGATTTCGCCTCTTTGGTAACATCCGAGAGCTTTTCCCATAAATCCTTTTTCTGCTGTTTTGATAATGCCATGTAATAAGTTAAAAATGTAAAGTGTAAAACGACAATCTACTGTCGTTCCCGTGAAAACGGGAATCCAGTCTGGATCCCCGCATCCGCGGGGATGACAATCAGAATTGTCAATTTCTCGACCAAGGCGTAGAGAGGACTCCGCTATGCGGAGTGTACCTCGGCAGATCTTATAGGGGCATTCGCCCGATGTCTGCTGTCTGTGGCCTATGAAAAGATGGTACGCGAAGCAGATTTTTTTGTCAATATTTACCCCACAATCCCCTTATCCACTTTACAATCGACAGATTACCGAAGCGGGACGACGGTCGAGAGACTCCTATCACAGCGGCTCTTTCAGTGGTGCTCGCGGAAGCAAAGACTACATTCGCCACATTGTTTATTATTGTCGGTCTAGTGACATCTTTCGCGTCTTGCTCTTCTGCCTTAGCTAGCTCTCGTGTGTTATCGGATGTTGCCAACTCCCTAATGAGAGGAGGATCGGCCATAATGAGCGCCAGTCGCTGTTTAATTGCTTCAAGCTCTGGTTCTGTCTCTCTGACTGCGGTGAAGCGTCCATCCGTTTGAGGCACTCCAAACGTCATAACCGGGCGGCTAGAAGGGTTATCGAGAGAGAGCGCCCCTTCATTAGGCAACCGAGTAATCATTCGCGCGATCCGCATATAGACTTTTGGCAAAAGAATCGTGTCAATCGGAATCGCGTACGTCCTATTTCCTTGACGGAGCGTCCAACCGCTTAAATTTATTTCCTGTTCGGCGGCATTATACAATTCAATTAATTCATCGGTACTGTTTGTAACCGACACACGCGAATCAACGATCGTGACGGTAGTACGCGATACCGCACGGTAATTACCTGCGTATGAATTTACGATCGCCACATATTCTCCAGGAAAGGCGTACGCATGAAATATACGTTCTCCGTCTCCTGAGGTGCCGTCGCCAAATGACCACACGAAACGGATACCATCCCGACCGCCGGTGAAACTCCAATCAGCATCGAAAAAGACAGGTGATCCGGTATGCCCCATGCGTTTACGGCCCGCACTCACTTTCAACAATACATCTTTAGCTACCATATCGCTCAATTCCTGCCCGCTCCCATGAGTAGAGATTGGGGAAGTATTTTTCGAATCACTGCCTACATCCGTTGGAGTTTCGCCTGCAATGTCACTAGTGGAGGTCGCGGTTTGAGAGCCCTGATCAGAAATAGTACCGACGGTAATTATCTGTGTCGTCGTCCATTCCTTGCCACTCGTTCGTCCTTTTGCGGTAAACGTCAGAGTATGCGCACCATCCGCGCTGTCTTTGTAGTATACGGTGCGATTGGCCGAATTAGTACTCATCACCAAGGTGGTTACCGATTTCCATGTGCTTGCATTAGACGAAAATTCACCAGAAGAGGAAGATGAGATCACACTCATGTCTGTTGTCTCGCTTACTTTTTCTGCTTCACCTACCGCGTTTTGCGTCTGTACTGTTAACGCGGTCGATACTGCATTTTTCGCAATATGCTGGGTAGGAGTAGTTACAGTAATTTTGGTGATAACATCAGTGGCGGCAAACGCCGTTATTCCACTTAGCCCCACAAGAATAATCGCTATACCTCGTGATATCATTTTTCCCCGCAATACTATTGAGAAATTCATAGTCGGGATAAGAAGTTAATAAAAGGTGTACCTTTTGATACGACGTCGACTCGGACGCTGTGAATGGTCAGAATCATTCACGCGCCGTCTACAGGTGCCTATCACTAACGGTAGGCCTCCTCGCTCGTCGTAATAAACTGTGGATAACTAGTTGATATAGTGTTCCTATGTTGTGAATATCATCGAACTGACTCGCTGACCAGTGCCGGTCTTGCTAATTCTCCTTCTTTTTGTATTTCACTGTATCCTACCCAAGCAAGCACTATAAAACCAAGCATGAGCATTGCGGTAAAACCAAAAACAAATTTAAAAAAAGTGGTATCGAAAAGTCTCATGCTGTTATTGTAAGCTAGATGAAGAAAAGAACAAAGCAGAGTTTTGAACAACACAAAACCCCCTCACATAAGTGAGGGGGTTTTGCTTTAGAGAACTATCCTAAGCTCGTGCTGTGGATATATTCTTCAATTCCTTTATTAAGGGAACGAAACTCCCGAAGTTCTCCAATCCGTATCGCCAGCCATGAAGACGGTGGTGTAGTTGTTGCCACCCGAACCTGTGTTCCACTGCACGCCCTCAAGACCGATAGCGTAGACTCCGTCAGGATGCACTGTTGTGCCGTTCCGTCCGAGAATCTTGAAGGTAACTGGAATAGTTACTTCACCCTGTTCAGCCAACGTCCAGCTTTCGGTAAGACCGGAAGTGGTCACTCCTGTTGGAGTACTGTATGACGTCGTGGTTGATTGTAGACCGAATGAACCAATTGAGCTGTCATATGAACCGTTTCGGTATACCTTGAAGCTTGTCGTTGAGCTTGCGAATGCAGGCGTGCCTGAAGCTACGGTACCGAAGGTAAGTGCTGCACCAACTGCCTTGATCTTGATGTTGAATGTCGCGGTCAAGGTAGAGGTTGATACGTTGGTGGTCACACCGTTATTCTGCGGAGCTCCCGAGGTAACGATGCTTGACGAAACCAACGTGATTTCAGGACCAGTGCTTCGTACACCGATCTGATAGCCGGTTGCTGAACCGCTCTCGGTTACGCCGTCACCTCTGCTGTTTTCTGAAGTGATTCCAGAAGCAGTGGTTGATGCGATGAAGTTTGCAACAGTCGCATTCGCTGCTCGAATGTCGATTTTAGCGGTAAGGGTCTTGGTGGTGTTCTTAGGCACCATGTAGTCAATATCGCTAAAGGTTGCTGTTCGAGTAGAAACGCTCGCGCTATCAAGTTCCGTTGAACCTTCGAAAAGGTACATGGTGGTTGAAGCGGTTGCTGCTCCTGCACCAGTCTTGCCGATGTCGAAGACGATGTCGGTGATCTTGACATCATCCTTTTCAGCCTTCACGTCGAAGGTAAGGACGGTGAGTTTGTCCATCTCGTTCTCGTTTGCTCCCGCGGTAGCCATTACTTCTTGCTTCTTAGGGCTTGAGGTATTAAGGCCGACGGTGAGGGTTGCTGATTCTGAGAGGTCGTTAGAAATAGTGAGATTCCTGGTAACGCTGGTGTCTCCCGCATATTGATCAATACCCGCTCCGTCAATACCGCGAACGCCGTTTGAGGCGTATCGGACGGTGTAGGTATCATTGTCAATATCTGTTGAATCAATGGTCGAGTATACATCTGCTTTGATAACAAGATTCCTTGTTGAGTTCTTCGGAATGAAGAAATTGAATCCTGAAAGAGTAAGGTAGTAACGGCTTCCATCTTTGACTACTGTCGATGAGTTTAAGTCGCTTGAAGCAAAGACCGTTGTACCGTCGGTCACGTAAATCCTCGAAAGAATCTTGTTGTAGATTCGTGTATCGGTACCGACGTCCACTTTCACTCGCTGGACGCAGATGTCAGAATTTTTCGCTTCGAGACGTACAGCTAAGACCCCTACTTGCTTATCATTTTCATAGATCGTAGATGGCAAGCCAGAGTTTGTTTGTGTGGCTGACAGTGTTCCCTCTACACCCGGAGTGCTGATGCTACAGACAGTAGGAGTTGGAGAGGGTGTTGGGGTGGGAGTTGGATTTGGATTGGGGATAATTACCACAGGAGGCAAGCCTACACTCAACATGGCATTTAGTTTCGCACGTGTCGCTGGCCCTACTTGGCCCGTTCCAGAAGCCAGTCCGATAGGGGCGAGTATTTCAGCATAGTATTTATTCTGGAAGCGAATCACTGCTGATCTAGTGAGTAAACCATAATAATCACTTTCAAGACCTGCTGAACCAATTCCCGTGAGAGACACTCTCGTATCCGCGGAGCTGTTGAGAATTCTCTGCAAATAGAGCACGTCAGTGCCACGAGCACCGAGGCCAAGATCTCTGGTAAACCTGAATGTAGACGGGACATTGGCAACTGTCCCTGTTGATGTGGTGCCACTAACCGCCAGTCTCGCCTGCGCTGCTTTGTCCGACGAGATGACACCGAGGCTAATGAGTAGCTCCACGAAGTCTCGAAGGCTTACGCCCTGAGCTTCTGCTTGTTGTTGAGGTAGCCCGTAAGTGCCAAATACCATCGTAACCACCATACTGATTCCCAATGTGGCAGCGACGAATCGTTTGGCACCTGTATGTATAAAGTATTCCATATTTTTTAGATTGACATAATAGAGTGAGTTTTCGACTAAAACTCTCCATACATGCTGTTAAATTTGACCGTTATTACTAATAATCCTTATAAGCCACGTAGGCTCCTACCTTTATAGACGGAACCATACGACTTACCTTACAGCTGAGCTTATCTGCGGCCTCCTTTTTGCCCCGCGACTCTGCCTGTCTCCGAAGTAAAGCGATGAGCCTTGCCGAGCTCATGGGCACGCTTGCCGCCCATACTGGCAATTCGTCGCTGTTTCTCCGGATCCATACCTGCGAAACCTCGTCCGCTTTTTCGTCGTGTTGCCATAAATTATATAGTCTATAAAGTCTATAAAAGTGTAGCGACTATCTATAGAGAGTAATTTTCAAGTAAGTTACAGGCTTTATGGACTTAGATTAAGACGACCTTTCGAGCCCAACAGGGCTTACTACTCTAGACGAGCTATAAGGGAATACATTACATATAACATAACCCTCACCCGTGACAGGGTGAGGGTTATGTTATATTGACCTACATTTCCTCTCCTCCTTCATTTCCTCGCTTCTTATCTTCTTCCTTTCGTTCTCCTCCCTGAGCCTGACCGCCTTGATTATTCCGTACGACGAAATTATTTGTCATGATTTTTAAATTTTTAAAGTGAAGGTTGATAAACGTAGCTAGCATATACATTTCCATCGACCTTTCACTATATAAGACGCATCGCTCACATGTTCATTACATAGTTTTCATGATCTATTACTACAAAAAACCGGCCCTGCTTACGCAGGGCCGG
>Ga0209542_10007426_pt1 | contig 20854 bp, 19 predicted proteins | sample RifCSPhighO2_01_FD_184028 | JGI IMG/M metagenome (GOLD analysis project Ga0209542, IMG submission 184028) | Soil microbial communities from Rifle, Colorado - Rifle CSP2_plank highO2_0.1 (SPAdes) (version 2) | ecosystem: Environmental > Terrestrial > Deep subsurface > Rock core/Sediment ... | reverse complement strand
GCATTTGTGATACTATTGATCCATTAAACGTTAATCGCACTGAGGGGACTCTCGGTATGATTCTTAGGTGAGGCAATGCGCCCTGTAGTAGAAATAACATCATAAAGGGTATCGTGGTTTTTAGATACAATTTTATTGGTGTTTATAGGAGAACATGTAAGAATTGTTTTCGTGGCTACTATTAATATTATTTTCCATTACCGGATCAATTCTTCCTACAATGAATAAATTTAAACTTGTAAGCAATTTTTCTCCGGCTGGAGATCAACCAAAAGCAATCAAAGAACTTACCGATGGTATACGGAAAGGTTTGGACCGCCAAACTCTTTTAGGGGTGACCGGTTCGGGAAAAACATTTACGATTGCCAATGTCATTGAAAAAATTCAAAAACCAACTTTGGTGATTGCGCATAATAAAACTCTTACCGCGCAATTAGCACAAGAATACAAGGAGTTTTTTCCCAATAACGCGGTTCATTACTTCGTTTCCTACTACGATTATTATCAACCGGAAGCATATATGCCTATTACGGACACATATATCGAGAAAGATGCACAAATCAACGAAGAAATAGACCGATTGCGGCATGCTTCCACACAAGCATTATTAACACGCAATGACGTTATTATTGTGGCATCAGTGTCATGTATTTATGGAATCGGTTCACCTGAAGAATATGCGAAACAGCATCTAAAATTTAAAGTGGGGGATACGCTTCCACGGCGAGAACTTATGGAACGACTTATCTCGATCCACTTTGAGCGTACAAATGCGGATCTTACACCGGGTACATTCCGAGCGCTTGGAAATAAAATAGAAGTCATGCCTGTCTCCGAGAAAGTTGTGTATGCAGTCACACTTGATGGCGAACAGATATCGTCAATTTGCAAAATCGATGCCGTCTCGCAGGTCATTATAAAGGAAATAACGAATATATTTATCTTTCCCGCAAAACACTTCGTAACACCAGAAGAACAAGTGAAGGTTGCGAGTAAAACCATAAAGATGGAGCTTGGTACGCAACTCAAAAAATTCAAGAAAGAAGGCAAACTTTTGGAAGAAGAGCGTTTAAAACGGCGCACAACGTATGACCTTGCGATGATCAAAGAGATAGGATATTGCAATGGAATTGAAAATTATTCACGTCATTTTTCAGGAAAATTTCCCGGTGAACCTCCTGACACACTGCTTTCATATTTTCCCCATAAAAAAGACGGGACACCTGATTTTCTTACCATTATTGATGAATCGCATGTGACTATTCCGCAAATTCGCGGGATGCAGGCGGGGGATGCGTCTCGAAAACAAACATTGATTGAACACGGTTTTCGTCTCCCGTCGGCGCGGGATAATCGCCCGCTCACGTTTGATGAGTTTGATGCGCGGGTTGGGCAGATTCTATTCACTTCCGCGACCCCAAGTGATTACGAGAAGGAAGTAAGTAAGCAAATAGTTGAGCAAGTGGTACGACCCACGGGACTTACCGATCCGGAGGTAGTTATACACAAGGTATCAGCTGATAAAAATTATGACGGTCAAATTAAAGATTTTATTAAAGAGGCAAAAGCCGTAGTTTTAAAAGGGGAGCGGGTGATCGCAACCACGCTTACAAAGAAAATGGCTGAAGACTTAAGCGCGTATCTTAAAGAACAAGGCATTAAGGCGGAATATCTTCATAGTGATATAAAAACTATTGATCGCATCAAAATACTTTCAGAATTCCGTCGCGGAAATTTTGATTGCATCGTGGGCGTAAATCTTCTGCGAGAAGGTCTAGATCTTCCGGAAGTATCTTTTATCGGTATTCTGGATGCGGACAAAGAGGGCTTCTTGCGTTCAGAAACTTCACTTATTCAAATTATCGGCCGTGCCGCGCGAAATGTGGCAGGACGCGTGATACTATATGCGGACACCATCACCGGTTCGATTGAGCGTGCAGTGGGCGAAACAAACCGCAGACGAACAGTACAGATTGCGTACAATAAAAAACACGGCATCACGCCAAAAACAATCATCAAAAAAATTCATGACATCACCGACCAACTCGAAAGTGAACATACAAAGGCGGTGCGTTCTAATCTGGAAATTGACAGTGCCGTTTTTGCAAAAAATCCAAAAAAACTTATCAAACTAAAAGAAAAAGAAATGAATACAGCCGTCAAAGAGCTTGATTTTGAATCGGCGGCTATCTTAAGAGATGAAATACAAGCACTAAAGGAACTGAACAGCTTAAAGGCGAATAGCGCACAATAGGAGATGAAATCCAGCACTAACTTGCTGTGCACTCGACAGAAAGTTAGTGCTGCGATTGAGACAGCTGCCATCTTACGGGATGAAATTCGTGCATTAAAACAAAAATTAGGCATTGAAGCATAAAAATACCGCTCTAGTAAAAACCAGAGCGGTATGGACGTTACGTCCTTGAATGTACAATTTATTTACGACTGTAAATTTTATAGAGATTACCCGTTGGAACCTCTACACCTTGCTCATCCTTTTTGGGTTTTGCAAGGACCATAAGCGTTGTTCCCAGTTGTGCGACTGAGAATGTATCACCCTTATTTCCACTTAGCGCAATGCCAAGTCCACGGAATGTATCTCCCGCTATTTCACTGATTGCCGGAGCGAATCCCGCACCCCCGCCACGATTACTTACGCCAAGATTTTTGGCAATTACACCGGGAACCGTAACGAGATATACTTCTTCATAACCACCGCGCAATGTTTCTACCGCAAATTCACCGGCGTCCGTGTAGAGAGTATCGAGCTGAGAATCAGTTGCTTTTTTCATCAGAGCTTCAACCTTAATAATCCCGAGACAGATATATTTGTCGCTCGAGGATTCGTCGGCCGGCATTGCCACAAAAACCTCTTTTACTGGTTCATTGTTCGTCTGCGTGAGATGGTTTGCATGAGGACTGAATGTGATACTCGTAAGTCCTGATGCTCCTTTCTTGACGATATCTCGAGTGTCGAGATCCTTTTTATACCTTGGCTTACACGCCTTGAGGTATTCAAGGTTCATCTCAACACCAAGAGCGTTTGCCGGCAACGTTGGTCCCCAAAAAATTTGAGGCGTTTCTCCCAACGATTGAGGGATACCGGGTGCTCCTGGCGGAATTTTTACCCTTCCAACATCTCCAATAGTTATTGTCGGACTTGCAATTGCGGACGTATTCGTATCAACATTTGTTCGTACATCAACGTCAACTTCCGCCTCTGCTTCCGCACGAGCACTATTACTACCATTCCTTCCGCAATCACGGCAATCATTGCCCCTTCCCGCATGAACGGTTAGGGGCAGAACCACAGCACAACACAAAATAAACATGATTACTTTGTATTTCATATACAATCTCCGTTACTTCGTTGTGTTAATGAAATTTCCCGAGGAATCTCTCATTGGATTCCGAAACTGTCGTGTAAGATATCCGCACTTCTTGCTTGGTCGCCACTTCCTCCTTCAAATATTTTGAGAATGATGAGTCTTGATTTCTTTAATTTTGGCATTTCAGCCGGTTGAGCGGAAGGGAACTGCGCCCGTCGCTCCTCAATGGATTCTTTCTCGGCTCGCTTCTCTTCGGGAATCGCGTCTACAATGAAAATTTCATTGAGAATCGGATTCCCGCACGTTCGGACCCATGACGCGCGACCTTTCTGGTCTGCGACCACAACCTCATTTTGTTTTAGAACGCAACTCACCGCTTTACCAGAACCAGTTTGCATGGTTACAAGATAGTCTTGGGTAAGCGCAATTTCGCGTTCATTCTGCTCCACGACACGATTCGGATTGACCGGATCGGTGCCGATGTTGCAGTAGGGGATGAAGGTCTCCCCAATGGTGCGTCCTTCCACTTCTACAGTAACCACTGCTGTTGGGATTGCACTGAGTTGAGTAGATTTCTTGCGAGAGCAAATCTTTTCAAGGTTTAACACTATGTCGCTTCTGATTTGGAGCATTTGCCCCGGATAGATCAGGTCTGGATTTTGAAGCTTATTGTCGAGTGCGATATCCTGCCAGCGTTCCAGCGAAAGGCATGAGAGCCAATCGCCGCGCTTCACTTCATAATCGTAAAATGGAAGCGCTTGTGGTTCTTCAAAAACGGTCTGGGCTGATGGAGCGGGAGCACTTGCAACAGGTTCTGCCGGTTGAACTTGCTTTACTGGGACTTTGTTATCACCAAAAAATAAATACAATAAGTACAAGATGCCCGCTAAAACCACAAGAATAGTGATAGATACATTTTTACGGGATACATTTTCCATAAACAATCTCCTTTTCGTACATTTCAATGAGCAAAAAACAAAGAAAATCTGCGTGAATATTACATATATTAGGCAATTTGTCAATATTTTTTAAAATAAAAAAAACCGTCTTGTGGAGTTCACAAGACGGTAATAACTTTAGATATATATAGACCGATACAGAAGGTTCCCAAATATCTTTCCTGCGTATTCCGCATTTTTAATCACCACAATCCAGCGGCGAAAGGGTATCGTTGGCGGGACCCCTTTCATATTTTGCGTCATATTGTTAAGGATAATCCTACTGTAACGCGCCGCGCATATTGTATATTTCTTAAAATCCGCTTGCCTATCCTCTTGTAAAGGATTACAGAATGCACCTGCCATTAAAAGACATGCGTGGGATGCGACGTGAAGTTTAAGCGGAGAACCGACTCCCATGGCAATTACATCGAGACCCTCACGATACATACTCGGGCTCCTAATGAGATTGCTAAAAATGTGAGCGAGACTCGCACTGATTATCACTGCTTCCGATTCATCTTTCACGGCAATGTGATAATTCTCAAATAGGGCACGAATACGCCTCGTGACTCTGCGCTCAATACTTGAATCCAAGAGACCGGCGAAATTGTGACGTTGACCAACGCTAACTTTCCCAATGCACACTTCTCGCTGTTTGAACAGAAATTTCCAATGTTCTTGGATTATTTCAGGTAAACGTGTCTTTCTCCATTCTTCCATTTCCACGACTACTGAGGTTGCGGATGAATCATTCATGGTACCCTCCATATCTTATCCGTAAGATATCCTTGCAATATCGAGGTAAAAAGTCAATATTACATTGAACTCATTGCGAGATCACGACGAAACTGCTATTCTAAAAATCCACTATAACCCCTACGGATACTCCGGAGGGGTGATTACGCATCTATGGATCCCATTAGAGATATATCAGTTTGTTTTTCATACCCAGCATGAACATATTCATAAAATGTATAAATCTTGCAAAATGTGGTGAGTCTGCGGAAGCGTGTCGATCTTACGCAAAAATATTTTACACACTAATAATATCGATAGGGGGCGGTGCCTTTCAAAACAAGGGAGACGCTCCCTATCTCTAACGGGATGAATGAAGAACAAAAAATTATCGTGCGGGGAGCGCGAACACACAACTTAAAAAATGTGACTGTTGAAATGCCGCGCGGAAAAATGATCGTATTCACCGGACTTTCAGGGTCTGGAAAGTCTTCGCTTGCTTTTGATACGATTTTTGCAGAAGGGCAACGACGCTATGTTGAATCGCTTTCCGCGTACGCACGGCAATTCTTGCATCAAATGCAGAAACCCGACGTTGATGAGATCATCGGGCTTTCTCCCGCGATTTCTATTGACCAAAAATCGCGTTCTTCAAATCCTCGGTCTACGGTTGCCACGATCACTGAAATTTATGACTATATGCGCGTACTTTTTGCGCGCATTGGAAGACCGCACTGCCTTATGTGTGGCAATGAGATTCAAAAACTTTCAAATGAGGAAATCCTCTCGTTTGTGCATGAGAAATTGCGCGCCGTAAAAAAGAAAACGCCGACGGGTGCAATTTCTATTTTTGCACCTATTGTACGAGGACGAAAGGGCGAGTACTACCAATTACTCTACGACCTTCTTGGTAAAGGGTATTCCAAGGTTCGTGTCGATGGAACCATGAAAAATCTTCGCGAACAGATCATTCTTTCAAAGAATAAAAAACATGACATCGATATTTTAATTGATACGATTTCAATTTCAGGAGGAAAAATCGAGGAAAAGGTCATGCGTGAACGTCTCGCGGAATCTGTTGAACGCGCACTCATTGAATCCGAAGGATTGGTGCGAATTATCCTTCCTGGAGACGAGGAATCCCTCCTTTCAAGTAAATTTGCCTGCCCTCACGATGGGTTCTCGTACCCCGAGGTAGAGCCGCGTCTTTTTTCGTTTAACTCTCCCCATGGCGCATGTCCCACATGTCATGGACTCGGTACTAAACACCTGTTTGGTGATGAGCTCTGTCCGGACTGTAACGGTACGCGCCTTCGTCCTGAAGCACTTCATGTTTTGATTGGGAAGAAGAACATTCACGAGATCGTATCAATGTCCATCCAAGATGCGGATGATTTTTTCAAAACGATCAGACTTTCTGAACGTGATCGGAATATCTCTGCGGTCGTGGTGAAAGAAATCGAACACCGTTTGAGATTCATGCTTGATGTGGGAATTGAATACCTTTCACTCAATCGCCGCGCGGATACACTTTCCGGAGGAGAAGCGCAGCGTATTCGTCTTGCGTCCCAGCTCGGTTCGCGTCTTGTGGGAGCACTGTATGTTCTTGATGAGCCTACCATCGGACTCCATCAGCGCGATAACGACCGACTCATCAAGACACTTCAAAACCTACGCGATATCGGCAACACTATTATTGTTGTCGAGCACGACGAGGACACCATATTTTCATCCGATTATCTTATTGATATTGGCCCTGGTGCCGGAGTCCATGGAGGAGAAATCGTGGTCTCCGGATATCTGGAGAAATTACTGGAAGATAAAAAGAAAAAGTCTCTCACGCTTGATTATCTCCGCGGCGATGAAAAAATCGAGATTCCGTCAAAGCGCCGCGATGCGGATAAGGGGGCGCTTAAGATACGTGGAGGAAATATCTTCAATATTAAAGATATGAATATTGACATTCCGCTCGGTAAATTCGGGGTGATTACCGGCGTTTCGGGTTCTGGAAAATCATCGCTGATGTACGATATCATACACAAGAATCTTCAAGCACGCTTTGATCGACGTTATCGCAGTAACGAGGTATATAACTGTAAAACATTTCTCGGCATGGAATACCTCAACCGTACCGTTCTTATCGACCAGGGGGCTATTGGACGCACCCCGCGTTCAAATCCGGCAACCTATACAGGAGCGTTCACCTTTATTCGTGAGTTGTTTGCGGAGACAGAAGAAGCGCGTCTGCGCGGATGGGGGCCAAGCCGGTTCTCGTTCAACGTAAAAGGCGGCCGATGTGAGGCATGCGAAGGAAATGGAACGATCGCGGTGGAGATGCACTTTTTGCCGACGGTGTACGTGCCGTGCGATGTATGCCGCGGCAAACGATTTGAAAAAGAAACACTTGAGGTCAAATATAAAAAGAAAAGTATTTACGATGTGCTTGAGATGACTGTTGAAGAAGCATTTAAATTTTTCGAGGATATTCCCGCGATCCACGATCGTTTTAAAACAATGCTCGATGTAGGGCTTGGATATCTGCGCGTAGGGCAATCGGCAACAACACTTTCCGGCGGAGAGGCGCAACGGATTAAAATATCATCGGAGCTTTTTAGGCCCGATCTTTATAAAACAATATATCTTCTGGACGAGCCAACCATCGGTCTCCATTATGAGGATGTGAAAAAACTCGTTGAGATACTGCAAAAACTTGTAGACCGAGGGAACACAGTCGTTACCATTGAGCATAATATGGATTATATAAAGTGTGCTGATTACGTTATTGATATTGGTCCGGAAGGAGGTAGCGGGGGAGGAAAAATCGTTGCAAAGGGGACACCGGAACAGATTGCGCAGCACCCCACATCGCATACAGGGAAATATCTCAAGAAAGTATTGAAGAAAAAATAAAAGGGCGATATGTTTGAGAATATCGCCCTTGAAGTTACTGTTGAGATATTTTAAAGTACATATTTTTATCCGGCGGGTGTGCCGTATGTCGATTGTGGTCAATACAATTAATGACCTGACTTGCTATTGCGATGAACGCGCGCTCAAAATTATCACTCGTTGATTCGGCGTGTTTGATTCCGGGAAATTTTGACTCGTCACGAATACGTAAATAGTGGCGAAAAAATTCTTCTATGGCAATTCGAGCTTCCTTGTCACTTTTCCCGGCGAATCCATCCGTTATATTGGCAACACACGCAAGAATTGCCGCTGACTCAACAACAAGCTGTTGTCCATTGAGCGCAAAGCCTGTTGCGCGCTCTAACTTGTCTTGGGTAAATGGTCGATAATTCTTGAACCCTTGAGCCAACTTAATCCATGAAAGTTTGCTGATTCCCGCATATGTGTTTACAGGACCTCGTTTATTATCTGGCATAGCGCACCTCGCTTGTGATGTTCTCTAGAATAACTATATACTACGCTTATATGAAATATCAAGCCCTAAAAAAGAAGAACTTACCGTGGAGCCCAGGGGTTTATTTTTTCATGGGACCAAAGCGCAAAATTCTTTATATCGGTAAAGCAACATCTCTTCGTGATCGCGTACAGAGCTACTTTGGAAAAGACGTCATTCATACACGTGGCCCGCAGATTTTTGCGATGGTTGAAAAGGCAAAATCAATCCGCTTTACGGTAACTGATTCGGTTCTTGAAGCTCTTATTCTTGAAACCGCGCTCATTAAGAAACATGCCCCTCCATATAACACAAAAGAAAAAGATAATAAGAGTTTCAATCATATCATCATCACTAACGAAGATTTTCCTCGAGTTCTTATAGTTCGAGGTCGCGAGCTTGAAAATGAGCTGCGTATTAAAGGTTACAAATTACAAGGTGTTTTTGGTCCTTTCCCACGCGGAGGAGTGCTCAAAGACGCCATGAAGATCATTAGGAAAATATTTCCGTTTCGAGATACTTGTGTGCCGGAATCCGGCTGGGCATGTTTTAATCGGCAGATCGGCCTTTGTCCAGGAGTATGTACGGGCGAAATATCAAAAGAAGCATATCGCAAGCGCATTAAGAATATTAAATTATTTCTGGGTGGACACAAAAAAGAGGTGATTCGGAATCTCACAAGAGAAATGCGAGGCTACGCAAAAAATCACCAATTCGAAAAAGCGGGGGAAATAAAGCGAACCCTTTTCGCGCTGACTCACATTCAAGATATTGCGCTCCTTAAACGCAATTCCGAATCCATCCAAGGAGAGTCCTTGGATGGATTTCGCATTGAGGCGTATGATATTGCTCATATGAGCGGCAAAGAGCTTGTGGGTGTGATGACGGTGATTGAAGATGGTGAACCTGCTAAAAATGAGTACCGAAAATTTAAAATAAGAAGTTTTTCGGGGGTTGATGATACCCGCGCGCTTAAAGAGATATTGGAACGACGTTTAGCGCATCCTGAATGGCAATACCCAAAACTTATCGTCGTAGATGGTGGGAAGGCGCAAAGAAATGCGGCAGGAGGTGTCCTCACAGCGGCTGGTGTCACCATCCCCGTTGTTGGAGTTATTAAGGACGAGCGTCATCGACCCAAAGAAATACTCGGTATTGCAAAGATCCGACCTTGGAGAATCTTAAGGTCGGATCTTGAGAATAAAATTTTACTTGCAAACAGCGAAGCACACCGATTCGCGATCAAATATCATCGCGAAAAAAGAGAAAAATTAGAATAACTCTTCGACAACTTCTTTGACATCGCTACCATCAGCATTACCCTTGAGCTCCTTCATCACCGCACCCATAAGTTTTCCCATATCTGCTTTGAGGGTATACCCAAGCTCTTTTTGTTTTTTCTCCGCTACTTTCTTTATCTCATCTTTCCCCATACTTTCCGGAAGATATTTCTGCAAAAGCACGAGTTCTTCTTTTTCTATTTCCGCAAGATCAGGACGCGCACCTTTGGTGAATTGCTCAATAGAGTCTTTACGCTGATTCACTAAGCGCTTTATTACCTTGAGCGCATCTTCATCTCCTAAAACTTCGTTCGGTTTTTTCTTTTGGGCGACGAGTTCGTTGACGAATGAGGACAACAACCCACGCACTACATTCAAGCGCATATTGTCTTTGTTGCGCATCGCTTCTTTTACCCCATCGCGTATTTTTTCGTGTAGCATAGTCATATATTAGCTCGTATGAGAAAAGTATAATATAGATTCTGTGGCCATTCAACCACTAATCCTTACTTTACGATATATCGTAAAGTAAGGATGTTGAGTATTTTGACTCACATATATGCCTTACGCAATCCTTTTACAAAAGAGCGGTTTTTGTTATGATTTACCCCATGAAAAGAATCTTGATCAAGGACCTGCATGACCACATCGGAAAGGAGGTGACCATTGCCGGATGGGTGGATATACGCCGAGACCACGGCAAGCTTGTGTTTATTGACCTTCGCGATATGTCAGGAATCGTCCAAATGGTCGCATTACCCAACAACGGGCAAGCGCACGAATCGGCTCACACACTCCGCCCCGAATGGGTCATACAAGTACACGGAAAAGTGAACAAGCGTCCCGAAAAAATGATCAATGCAAATGTTCCAACGGGTGATATTGAGATCGAGATGCTTAAAATTGAAGTTTTGTGCAAGGCGCACGAGCTCCCATTTGAAAAAAACGCCGAACTTAACCTCGATACCTATTTGGATAATTTACCGCTTACGCTTCGCACCGAACGCGCTCAAGCAATTTTTCGAGTGCAGGCGCATATTATCAAAGCATTCCGCGATTTTCTTACACAAGAAAATTTTACCGAAATACAGATTCCTAAAATTGTTGGGGGAGACGCGGAAGGCGGTGCGGCGGTCTTTCCAATCGAATATTTTGGGCACACAGCGTACCTTGCTACCAGTCCGCAACTCTATAAGCAAATTATGGTGGGTGTGTTTGAAAGAGTGTTTGCGACAGGGAATATTTACCGTGCGGAAAAACACAGCACGACGCGACATATAAATGAATACACCAGTCTTGATCTGGAGATGGGTTTTATCAAAGACCACACCGATATCATGGAACTTGAGTCACGGTTCTTACATTTCTTACACAAACAGCTTAAAGAGAATTGTGCTGATGAATTTAAACTTCTTAAGGCAGAGTTTCCACTGCTTCCAAATGAACTGCCATCTCTCAAACTTCGCGAAGCGCAGGAAATCATAAAAAAAGAGACAGGAGAGGATTATACGAACGCGCCCGACCTTGAACCAAGTCATGAGCGATGGCTTTCCGAATATGCAAAGAAAAAATTTGATTCCGATTTTATTTTTATCACCCACTACCCGGTAAAGAAACGCCCATTTTATACGTACGAAGACGAAGCCGATCCCGGATACACAAAAAGCTTCGACCTCCTCTTCCGAGGACTTGAGATTACCACGGGCGGGCAGCGCATACACGATTACGACAACCTAGTACGAAATATCGAAGCGTGGGGGCTTTCACCTGAAAAATTCTCATATTATTTGCAGGGATTCAAATCCGGCATGCCACCCGAGGGGGGATTGGCAATCGGTCTTGAGCGCATAACAGCAAAACTTCTGGGTCTTGAGAATATCAAAGAAGCAACGCTTTTCCCAAGGGACCTCAATCGCATAGACACCCTGCTCTCCTCCTAGTGCCTCCCTGCGCGTCTTTACTAAACATATAATATTTGGTATAATGTTTCATAGATAATATCGGAGAAAACGTCATGTCGAAAAATCTTGCCAATCATATCTGTGCGCACGGAGAAATAGCAGACAGTCTCCGTGATGCAGTTAAAACAGCGGCAAAATATAATTTTTCAGCGCTTATCATGCCGGTCTTCTGTCGCGACGAGAGTGCATACATTCGTGCCATTTCATCAAGAGATGACCTGATGAAACAGGCACGGGACTTATTTCAAATAAGCGGCTTGCGACAAATATGGGTAAGCCCGTTATCTTCTTCGTATTAATAACCCGCAATTTATGAGCGGGTTTTTTCTTGAAAACCGATTGAATACAGGTTAGTATTTGAAGGCCGCATATGAATACAGCATTTCAAATTAAGACTCCCGTTTTTGAAGGTCCGTTGGACGTTCTTCTTGACCTCATTGAGAAACGAAAACTCCTCATTAATGATATATCGCTTGCGCAAGTGGCCGATGATTATATTGCGTACATAAAAAGTTTTGAGACACTTCCCGTAGAACATGCCGCGGATTTTGTATTTGTTGCATCCACACTTGTTCTTATTAAATCAAAATCGCTCTTGCCGACACTTCCATTGACTCCGGAAGAAGAGGGGAGTATTGAGGATCTGGAGCGCCGCCTTGCGGAGTATAAGCGCATCAAAGAATTAAGTCTTCATATACGAAACCTATTTGGAAAAAATATCATTTTTGAACGCACGCCGTCTCGTGTTCTCGCGCCGGTTTTTTCACCAACGGACGAAGTCGCTCATGAAAGCATTCTTACTTCAATTCAAAAAATACTTAATGCACTCCCCAAAAAACAATTCATGCCGCAAGCCGTTGTGGCAAAAGTCATTAGTTTGGAAGAAATGATGGACAAGCTCACTGACAGGATAAAGGAGAATATAAAAATGAGTTTTAAGGATTTTGTCGGGGGGACAAAAGAACGTGTTAATATCATTGTGGGCTTCCTCGCGCTTCTTGAATTAGTGAAGCAGGGGGCCATCGCAGTCGCGCAACAAGAAAATTTTGAGGATATCCACATTAAAGCGGGATCCGGAGAAGAAGCTCCTCAAATTTCCGAAGTCCAGGAAGCCAACAGCTAGAAGCTTACTATCATGAACACTGAAGCAAAAATAGAGGCAATTCTTTTTTTTAAGGCAGAACCAATTTCTGTTAAAAAACTCGCACTGATATTAAAAATTGACGAATCGTCAATACTTGAGGCGCTTCCGTACTCTCAAACCAATTTGACCGGCAGGGGAGTTACTCTCATTGAGAAGGATGGCGAAGTAATGTTGGGAACCGCTCCGGAAGCAAGCGCGCTCATTGAAGAACTCACGAAGGAAGAACTCACTAAAGATCTTGGGCGAGCGGGACTTGAGACACTGTCCATCATCCTCTATCGCGGTCCGATTACAAGAAGCGGCATCGATCATATTCGTGGTGTCAATTCAACATTCATTCTCCGCAATCTTATGGTACGAGGGCTTGTTGAAAAGGTTCCGAATCCCGAAGACCAGCGAAGTTTCTTATATCGCCCGACATTCGAGCTTCTTTTATATTTGGGAATTTCCCGCGTTGAAGAACTTCCGGAATATGGCACCACAAACATGGCAATTGAAGAATTTAATAAAGAATTTAACATCCCAATCGAACATGAAGGAGGAGAACAGCAACATACGGAATGAATATATACGCGACCCTCTTTCACGCGAGATTTTTTCCTCTTTGGAGAATGAAGCATCATCGCAACCGGTCATTTCACCGAGTACTGCGATGATATCTGCGCCCGAGCGGCGACTCATCACCGTCCCCGTCGTTGCGATCCTTGTTGGATTTTTAGCGTACATTGTCGGTTACGGCACGATCACATTAAATCCACCTCGCGACACAGCCGAAGTTGCTACAGAAAGCGACAACTCATTGTTTTTGAATGATGCGACACTCGAAGCGCGAGCTGCGTATGTCTATGATGTAAAAAACGATAGCGTGCTCTACGCACACGGTGGATACGAAGTGTTGCCACTTGCTTCACTCACAAAACTTATGGCGGCACTCGTAGTGTCGGAAACACTTCCCAAAGACGCCGTGGTTACCATTACCGCAAATGATATAAAAACGGAAGGAGACACCGGACTCCGTGTGGGGGAGCGATGGAATCTCTCAGACATTATTGGATTTACTTTGATGACATCATCAAACGACGGCGCGAGCGCGCTTGCATCTGCTGCGGGATCGCTTGGACAGACTATGTATGAAATTCCCGCAGAACAAGCACGCGCGGATTTCGTGAATAAAATGAACACCAAAGCGGAGGAACTTGGGTTGCGGGGAACTCGTTTTTTTAACGGCACGGGACTTGACCTTAATGGTGAAATAAGCGGAGGGTATGGAACAGCTCGGGATGTCGCACTGCTTATGGCAGAGGCCGTTCGCACTATGTATGACGATCTTTCAATCACGGCCCTTCCGCAAACCTCCATAAGCTCGCTCGCTAACATTCGCCATGTTTCAACAAATACCAACGAGTATGTCGGACGCATCCCGAATCTTATTGCCTCAAAAACCGGATATACAGACCTGGCGGGAGGAAATCTCGTCATCGCGTTTGACGCAGGGCTGATGCGTCCGATTATCATCTCGGTACTCGGTTCATCCCGAGAGGGGAGATTCACTGACGTTGAAAAACTCGTCTGGGCAACCCTTGAGAGTATTACTCGAGAGTAATTTCTTTCTCAAGATATAATTTTAAGCTATAATACAGTAATATTTTTTCTTTAACTTTTTACTTTTAACCTTCAACTCACCCAATGACCATAAGTGTTGTAAAAGTATTCTTTCCGCTTGCGATTGCGTTCTTTGTTGGTATCGCCATAACCCCGATTCTGACCCACTATCTATACAAGTATAAAATGTGGAAAAAGAAAGCTAGAACCCTCGGACTTGGTGGAGGCGGGACGCCCATATTCAATAATTTACATAAAGAGAAGGAAGTTGGAACACCGCGAATGGGCGGTATCATAATTTGGGTAAGCGTTCTCGCAACAGTAACTCTTCTATGGATCATCGCAAAATTGTTCCCAGGAGAGGTAACGCAGAAATTGAATTTCTTGAGCAGAGAACAGACCTGGCTTCCATTGTTTACGCTCGTAGCGGCTTCACTAGTTGGGCTTGTTGACGATATATTGGTCATATATGGTCGCGGCGGGTATATTGCGGGGGGACTCTCGCTCCGAGTTCGCATTGGTATCGTACTTTTGATAGGTCTTATAGGAGGATGGTGGTTTTTTGATAAGTTGGATGTTTCGTCGATTCACATTCCATTTGATGGTGATTTGGATCTTGGTATTCTCATCATTCCGCTCTTTATGATTACCATGCTTGCCATTTTTTCCGGCGGAGTGATAGATGGCATCGACGGACTCGCGGGAGGGATTATGACCGCGATATTTTCAGCATATGCCGGTATTGCATTCTTCCAGAACCAAATCGACCTCGCAGCTTTTTGCGCAGTGGTCGCCGGAGGTACATTGGCGTTTCTGTGGTTTAATATCCCACCAGCGCGTTTTTATATGTCGGAAACGGGAATGCTCGGACTCACCACGACGATCACGGTCATCGCATTTCTTACCAAAAATGTTCTTGTGCTTCCGATTATCGCATTACCGCTATTTCTTGCGTCAATTTCTGTTATTTTACAAGTGCTTTCAAAAAAACTGCGAAATGGTAAAAAAATCTTTTTAGTCGCTCCGATTCATCATCATTTTGAAGCGCTTGGATGGCCATCGTATAAAGTCACGATGCGCTTTTGGGTCATCTCAATATTTTTTGCCGTCATCGGCATGATTATCGCGCTCATAGGATAGTAAAATTTAAAAATCAAAAATCAAAGTTCAAAATGACAAGTAAAAATGCAAAAACAGAAAAAGTGCAAAATGCCCTGAAAATTTTTAATTTTGAATTGTAATTTTCCATTTTGATATTTTAATTTTTCATTACGGTATGAACCATCGAAAGGCGGATAAAGTTTTTTTAGGAATCGTTGCGGCCCTTGTTCTTGTCGGGGCATTTTTATTTTTTTCCGCAAGCTTGGGACTTTTGGTGCGCAACGAGGTGCTCTTTTCAAGTATTGTTTTTAATCAGTTCGTTTTTGGAATTGGCGGGGGGTTGATACTGCTCATCCTCGCATCGCGTATTCCGTATCAATTTCTCAAAAAATCGTCATTTTATTTTTTTATCATCTCAATAATCCTTACCTTACTTGTTTTTGTGGACGGTATAGGATTCGAGCATGGCGGCGCTAAGCGGTGGATTCTTGTCTTCGGACACTCGTTTCAACCCGCTGAAGTCCTTAAGTTAAGTTTCGTCATCTACTTTGCCGCCATACTTTCGTCTTTGAAAGAAAAGGTTCAAACATTTGCGTATGGTCTTCTTCCCACACTTATACTTCTCGGCATTGTCGGACTTATTCTGATAAAACAACCCGATACCGGCACCTTTATGGTTATTTTTATTACGGCTATCGCCATGCTCATTGTAAGCGGCGGTAAATGGTCGCATGTGGGTATTCTTGGCGCGCTTTCGTGTGCCGGACTCTTCATACTTGCGCAATTCAAACCGTATATTATGGGGCGCCTTCTCACATTTCTCGATCCTACGCGTGATCCGCTTGGTGCGGGATATCAACTTCAGCAATCATTGATTGCTGTGGGCTCCGGAGGTGTGTCGGGTCGCGGGTTTGGTCAAAGCATTCAAAAGTTCGGTCAGCTTCCCGAACCCGTGGGTGATTCTATTTTTGCCGTTGCGGCGGAAGAATTCGGGCTCATTGGCGCGCTCATTATCATCGCGCTTTTCATTGCATTTGCAGTACGCGGATTTCATATTGCGCGAAATGCACCCAATTATTTTAGTGGACTTCTTGTGGCAGGACTTGTTATACTGGTGATATCCCAATCATTTGTTAATATCGGATCGATGCTCGGTGTGGTTCCGTTGGTGGGAGTTCCGCTTTTATTCATAAGTCACGGAGGAACGGCGCTTTGGTTCGCACTCATAGAAGCGGGAATTATTTTACAAGTGTCGAAATATTGTAAAAATTAAATATCAAAATGAAAAATGACAGAGAAAAGTTCAAAAATAAAGACATGGGAGTACCCCGTGGCGGCATGATGGGGAACCTAATATTTTTAACTATAATATAGATAATAACAATACTGCATTTTGATTTTTACATTGTGATTTTAATTTTTGATTTTTAAACTTTAATTTTATAACATGAAAGTTGTATTTACGGGTGGAGGAACTGCGGGGCATTTTTACCCGATCATTGCCATTGTTCAGCGCCTTAATGAACTCATTGACCACGAGAAACTCATTGATGTTCAAATTTTTTATATGTCGGACAGTCCGTACGATGAACGATTGCTGTTTGAAAATGGCGTTACATTCAAAAGACTCAATGCCGGCAAAATGAGACGCTATTTCTCATTTAAGAATGTCGTTGATCTTTTTAAAACCGGGGTGGGCATCATAAAAGCATTGAGCACGCTCTACGTGCTGTATCCAGATATCATCGTAGGGAAAGGGGGATACGCTAGTTTCCCCACACTATTCGCGGCAAAACTTCTTCGTATTCCGGTCATCATTCATGAATCAGACAGCGTCCCGGGTCGTGCAAACTTAATTGCTTCCAAATTCGCGCACCGTATCGCCGTGTCATATCCGGAAGCGGCGCAATTTTTCCCAAAAGAAAAAACCGCGCTTACGGGAAATCCTATCCGCCGCGAGATTGCGATTCCCATGCGCGAGGGCGCGCGCGAAATGCTCGGACTCACGGAAGATATTCCGATCATTTTGATTTTGGGAGGTTCTCAAGGTGCGGCGATCATCAATGACGCAATCGCACAAGCGGCTCCGCTCCTTACCGAACAATTTCAGATCATCCATCAAGTAGGTGAAAAAAATCTCGAAGCGATGCAAAATATGACGGAGGTCATTATGGGTAAAAGCCCGTACAAGGATCGCTATAAGATCTACGGATACTTGAATGAAGTGACGCTTAAATCCGCGGCGGGTCTCGCCGATATTATTGTGTCACGCGCCGGATCAACTATCTTTGAAATTGCCGTGTGGGGTGTTCCTTCCATAATTATTCCGATCACAGACTCTAATGGCGATCACCAACGAAAAAATGCGTACGCATATGCGCGCGCGGGGGGTTGTATTGTTATTGAAGAAGCGAACTTGACCACAAACCTTATTTTGTCCGAAATCAATCGTCTTATGGCCGATACGACGCTTCGCGAAAAAATGAAACAGGGCGCACAATCATTTGCACGAACAGACGCCGCTGAGAAAATAGCTCAAGAGATCATTCTCGTACTTAAAGATCACGCCGATAAGTAACCGATCCTCGCTAGAAATAATAAAGCTCCCGGTATATACAATACACGGGAGCTTATCTGCGAAGACGTCGGCGTTCCGCGACGGTTAATTTTTTTATGTTTGCATAGTCGAACTTTGCTTCCTCGCCCGCGAAAAGCCCGTCCGAATGAAGTTGAGTTTTGATATCGGGATAATTTTTGAGAAGCTTTCCGGTAAACCAGTACGTCCCGTTCAGAAGCCTTTGCGGCGGAGTGACAGTCTTTACAAATATCCCGCCTTGTTCCGCAATGGCATCGTTGCATACATAGAAACGATCACCTTTATCCACGCTGAGAACCTTAAGATAGGTACCTGCCCTCCATTTTGTTTTCACCAGATGACCCTCCGTAATTCGATGTGCTACAATGTAAAATATCCAAAAGAATTGTATGGAATTAACTGATAAAAATCAAGGGGTTAGGGTCCGATTTGCGCCGTCACCGACGGGCGTACTTCATGTGGGAGGAGCCCGCACGGCGCTTTTTAATTTTTTATTCGCGCGACAGCGTGGCGGAGAGATAATCTTGCGCATCGAGGATACCGACAAAGAACGTTCAAAAAAAGAATTTGAGGAGGATATCCTGCTGGGACTCAAGTGGCTTTCTATTTCGTATGACGAGATATATCGGCAATCGGAACGCACAGATATTTATAAAAAATATCTCACAAAACTCATTACTGATGGGCATGCATATGTTTCAAAAGAAGAAACCCCGGAGGAAGGAAAGCGGAGTGAGGTCATACGGTTTAAGAATCCCAACAAGACGATCACATTCACCGATCTTATTCGTGGTGATATCTCTTTTGATACGACCGAATTGGGTGATTTTGTTATCGCTAAGGATATTGATACGCCTCTTTATAACCTTGCGGTTGTCATTGATGATTTCGATATGCGCATTACACACGTGATACGCGGCGAAGACGGTATCTCTAACACCCCGCGTCAAATCCTTATTCAGGAAGCCCTGGATGCTCCTCGACCCGTATATGCGCACATCCCATTCATTCTGGCACCCGATCGCTCAAAGCTTTCAAAGCGTCATGGCGCTGTTTCCGTGACCGAATATCAGCATATGGGATTTTTGCCTGAAGCAATGGTGAATTTCCTGGCCCTTATCGGTTGGAACCCCGGCGGCGAACAGGAAATATTTTTATTGAATGAACTCATTGAAAAATTTACGCTCGAGAAAGTACAAAAAGGCGGTGCCATATTCAATGTGGAAAAACTCCGCTGGATGAACGGTGAGTATATGAAAAAAATTCCGCGCGAGGAATTTGTTCGTCGAGCGCTTTCCTATATTCCTGATACCGTTCGCAACCTCCCTGGATTTTCCGAAAACGCATTGGGTCCCGTCATTCTAGTATTGAGCGAGCGCGCAAGCACATTCGGAGACATACGAGAAATGGCAGTCCAGGGTGAGCTTTCGTATTTTTTTGAAAGCCCCCAATATCCAAAAGAAAAATTGTTATGGAAAGACGAGAAGGATCTTAAAAAAGTAAAAACGTATTTAGAACACTCAATGAATGTCATACAGGATATCCCCGAAACTACGTTCACGGCTGATGCAATCAAGGGTGCTCTATGGGATTATGCGACACAAGAGGGGAGAGGGGCTGTTTTATGGCCTCTCCGATACGCTCTTTCGGGGAAAGAAAAATCTCCTGATCCTTTCACCCTCGCGGGAATTTTAGGTAAACAAGAAGCAATCACACGAATTAATCATGCGATTGAACTATGCAATGCGTAAGACACGATTATTAACATCATTATATATATACCCTGTATGTGCGCTGGGCATGGTCTTATTTTTTATATCTCCTTTTTTATTGAATGCAAGTATTATTGATGACTTGAGGCAAAAAATTGACGGAAAGGGAACAGAGATCGCGGCGCTTGAGGCAGAGATCGCGCAATATGAAAAAGAGATCGGCAATCTTGGCTCGCAAGCATCGTCACTCGCAAATTCCATCAAAGTTTTAGACATCACTCGCAAAAAACTCGAAGCTGATATACGCCTCACCGAAGGAAAAATAAGTTCTGAGACACTCACAATCCAAAAACTTGAGATTGAAATAAATGATAAACAGGGAAGAATTGAACGCGATACGAGCGCAATTTTTGAGCTCTTGCGCATTATGGATGAGGATGAATCCAAGACCTTAATTGAACTTCTGCTTGCGAGCGAGAATATGTCGCAAGTGTGGGATGACATTGAGAACGTCGTGCGGTTGCAAAAAATTCTCCGTGACAATATCGCGGAAGTCAAAACTCTTAAGGCCGCGCGGGAACAGGATAAGACGGCGACAGAACAAAAGCGCGCTACGCTGGTGAGCCTTAAAAAACAGCTCGCGGATCAAAAGAAAGTCGTTGAAAGCAATAAAGCAGAAAAAAATCGTCTTCTTACCACCACCAAAAACCAGGAGGCAAATTATAAAAAACTTCTTGCTCAAAAACTCGCACTTAAAAATGCGTTTGAGGAAGAACTTAGGGCGTTTGAGACAGAACTCAAGATCGCAATTGACCCGAATAGTTTGCCGGCGAAAGGTTCGGGCGTTCTTTCATGGCCCGTGGATAATGTGCGTATTACACAATATTTCGGCAATACGGCATTTGCGCAGAGCGGCGCGTATAACGGCAGTGGACATAACGGCATTGATCTTGGCGCAGGATATGGGACACCCATCAAGTCCGCCGCCGGGGGGACCATCGCAGGTACCGGAGATACGGATCTGGTATGTCGCGGTGCGTCGTATGGCAA
>Ga0209542_10007424_pt1 | contig 20859 bp, 29 predicted proteins | sample RifCSPhighO2_01_FD_184028 | JGI IMG/M metagenome (GOLD analysis project Ga0209542, IMG submission 184028) | Soil microbial communities from Rifle, Colorado - Rifle CSP2_plank highO2_0.1 (SPAdes) (version 2) | ecosystem: Environmental > Terrestrial > Deep subsurface > Rock core/Sediment ... | reverse complement strand
ACACGGCAAATAGAGATATACAAGAGTTGTTAGCCAAAGGATTGCTTACAAAAGAAGGAAATGGAAAAAAAGTAAAGTATATCTTGAGATAACCTGCGTCCGATATGCGTCCGATATGCGTCCGATATGCGTCCGATGAAAGAAAAGCTTAAAAGAGAGAAAAAAATACTCCTATAAATACATGAAAAAGAGCGTGGTAGTGGTACTGGTACTTCTTTTACTTAGTTCGAGTTTGGTAATGGCCGTGAGTGACACCTGTGGATTTTGGTGTAGGTTATTTGGTGGGAATGTGGTGGGGGAAGCGGAATGAAATTAACTGTAGCTAAAGATCAGCGAAGATATACTGCCCTTATCAATGATGTTGGTATCCTTTTAGAACAAGCGCGAAGGAAAGTAGCATACGAAATTAATAATATTTTAGTAAAAACCTATTGGGAAATCGGTCGAAAAATAGTCCTGTTTGAACAACAAGGAAAAGAAAGAGCAGAATATGGTGCTAATTTATTAGATAAGCTTGCCTTTGACTTGAAGACAAAACATGGCAAAGGTTTTTCTCGTGATAATTTAGAAAAAATGAGAAAATTTTATTTGTTTTTCCCAAATTCCGCGACGGTGTCTCGGAATTTATCTTGGAGCCATTATTGTTTATTGCTAAGATTAAAAGATGAATTGGTGAGAACATTCTATTTTAAAGAGGCTGAATCCCAAAAGTGGAGTGTTCGGGAAATGGATAGGCAAATAAATTCCATGCTTTTTGAAAGAATCGCACTGAGTAAAGATAAAGCTAGTGTAATGCAGTTATCCAAAAGAGGACAGATTATTGAAAAAGCAGAAGATCTAATTAAAGAACCGTATGTGCTTGAATTTTTAGATTTGGAAGAATCTTCTCGATACACTGAATCACAATTAGAAGAAAAGCTGATTTTCCACCTTGAACGTTTTTTATTAGAATTGGGAAAAGGGTTTACTTTTGTAGCCAGACAACAAAGGATTACGGTGGAAGATGAGCATTTTTATGTTGATTTAGTTTTTTACAATCGCTTATTAAGATGTTTTGTAATCATAGAATTAAAAATAGGGAAGTTAACTCATCAAGATTTAGGACAGTTGCAGATGTATGTTAATTATTTTGATAGGGAAGTAAGAAGTCTTGAAGAGAATCCTACGGTGGGCATTTTGCTTTGTGCAGATAAAAAAGAAGCTTTAGTGAAATATACTTTACCTACCGAAAATAAACAGATTTTTGCAGCGAAATATAAATTATACCTTCCTGACAAAGAGGAATTAAGAGAGAAACTAAAGAAAGTATTAAATACGCAAAAAAATTAACATTATGAACATGAAAAAGAGGATATTATCTTTACTGTTGGTGTTTCTGCTAGTTGCACCTATTTTTGTAATGGCGGTAAGTGATACCTGTGGATTTTGGTGTACTATATTTGGTGGGAATGTAGTGGGGGAAGCGGTTGCAACTAGCAGAACTGAATTGGGTAGTGCATATGTTAATCTTCCTTATATAATTAGTGATGCAGTATTATTTGCAGATTCTGCTGGTAATATTTATCTTAGTAAAGAGGTTGATGATATTAATCCTCTTGTTGGAATTAAATATAATTCGGCTGCCAATACAATTTATCCCGAAAGGGGATATAAATTTAGTAGTAATGCCGGAGGTGATAGTAGAAAAGGAAGATACATAGTTGTACCGAGGGATGATGATGATACTTCTTTGTATCTGGGCATCCCAAGTCCTCTTTTGAGGGATAGTGATTCAGCACCAGGCACTTCCCTAGCCGGATCAGCCACCCTCTCCCTCGATGAAGCTTCTGCTCCTCCCGCTGGCGATACAGCTTCCGATTTAACGTTCACTTACACTGGATGGATGAATAGAGATAATGACAATTCCTATTTATTAGGGCTTGATCGACATTATTATGAGGAGAAAAAAGTGGGTGATAAAATAACTTTAGAGTTATTACCTGATGGAATTCCTATGGATAGTCTACCAGATAGTAGAAGCGATGGAACAGATTATGCTTTACCTGCTGATGTCAATATTGATAGTTCTGTACATTTAGAAGGTCTAGATTTAAGTGGTGATGAGGCGCCTCCTGCGGATACTAGAGCCGTACCTTCACCAGCAGAACCGGGAGATAATATGGTATTAGCTGCTTCAGAGATATATGGTGGTTATACCACTAGCTTTGAAGTTGCTGGTGTCAATTATGATGGCCCTGGCAATTTAGATAAACAAATAGCTACTAAAACTGATGAAATAAAAGCAGCAGAAACAGCAAAAAAACCAGCTGCAGAGATAACTAAATTAAATGGAGACTTAGAAAAATTAAAAAAACAAAAAGCCGAATCAGAAGAACAATTTGAAATTTTCAAAGAAGAAAAACTCAAAACAGCTGAAAGTTTTACCACAGCATTAACCATCGAAGAAAAAAAAGCTGCGGGAAGCGCCGCTTACGATAATGTGCAAACAAAAAAAAGAGATGTTCAAACTGCACAATCTGCTTTTGAACAAAAACAAAAAGAAGCTATAGAAGCAGCAAAGAACGTAGAAAGACAACAAGAAATTGTGAAAAGTCATACTACTAGCAAGAAACTTGAAACTTTGAACCAACAAGAACTGGAAGCCTTGTCTGCAGATTTACAAAAACAAGGCGTACCAAAAGATGTCGTAACTCTTTCTAATGCCGACATTGCTGCTGCTTCTGTTCCTGATGCTAGTGGTACTCCTCCTGATGCTGCCACTATCGAAACAGCTAAAACTAATGCTCTACGAGCAAAGATACAAGGAGCATTAACCGCAGAAAATGATAAACAAACAGCAGCAGAAACTGTCGCCACTAAAGCAAAAGAGGTTGTTGGCACTAAAAAAGATGCTCTTACAAAAGCAGAATTTACCCGCGAAGTTACCGATAAAGCCAACGGAAATGAATGGCAAGGTGGTAGTGGCTACCTTTACGTCCTCTCTTTCATCCAAAATACACCTACTTATCCCGCTCTAACTAATGCTCTACTCAAAGATGTTGAATTTTATAAAGATTGGAGAACAACTGTAGAAAGGTATTTTGTTCCCAATTATCTCCTGTCCTCTTATTTCATCGCCGCTGCTTGTGAAAATGATTACGATGTTGGTCCAAGTGAATCGTTATTAATCCAAACTGGACCAGACACCTATCAATTTGTAGGTTCGCTACAAGCAGAACGATCTCCTAATCCAACTACAGTAATTACTTGTGATGAAACCAGAATATGTCCCCAAAATGGTCAATGTCGAGATAATTTATGCTATAAAGATGCGTCAGCAACTGAACCAATGAAAGGATATTTATACAAAATAACTTGGGGAGTAACTGCTCCTAGTGATATGAGCTTTACCGTTAGAAGAGATGAAGCTAGGGATCAGGTTGATTTCAACTTACAAATGGATGATATCTGGCTTTTTAGGGATCCTGAAACCGGAGCAAGTGGACCAAATGTTAATCATTTAGGAGTTGGAAAGAGCAGTAAGAGTTTAGGACTTCCTTCCATAATAGTGGAAGCATATCCTCCTGTAAAAGGTCAGCCATTCAAAGAAGTATGTATCCGTTTCGGTCAAAATAAACCTCGAGATATACGTAACAACCAAGTTGAAGATTACTGCAAAGAATTCGTCCCTTCCAACTTAGGCACCGTCAACATGAACTCAGGCGTAGATTCCAACGGCAATTCTGCATCAGAATCATCTCATGTAGGACAATATTGTGGATTTGAGGGAAAATGTTAAGACAACTAGCTAACTCATTTAAACTAAAATGGTACACTCTACTCTACGATACTTCTTTTGTCATCATAGCCGCTGTTCTATTCTCTCTAATGGGCGCATATATTCAAAAAAAATCTTTAATATTGGGCCAAGGAAAAACTCCGGAACAAATACAACAAATGCTCTCTACCTTCAATCAAACGCAATTAGCTTCATATATGCAGCAATTGCAGTCATTCTTGATTATCTTCACCATTTTAATTATAATAGCAGTTGTAATAGTTTACTTGCTTTTCACCCTCTCCCAATATATGGATTGGAATGAATTATTAAATCATAAATTCGATAAAAAAGTATTCTGGAAATGGAATCTATTTCACTTAATACTACTTCCTTTAATCGTCCTATGGCTGCTTATTGCTTTGTTGATCAGATTAGGATTATCTTTCCTCTTCTCTTTCCTATTCCCTTTAAACAATAACATCTCCAATTTACTCTCACAAGGAGTAGGTCATCTTCTGCTAATTTTCTCCCTCCTAATACTCTTCCTAATTTCCTATTCCTTTGCTAAAGAACAGAAAATATGGAAAGCTCTAGAAACAACCCCTAGTTTATTCTGGCAGAACAAAACTAAAATAGCTTGGATTATGTTATTTGCTTTTATAGTAGATATTATCCTGAGCTATCTCTTCATGTTCCTACAACCCTATCTTTTCAGCCAGCAAGAGATGGTAAGTACTATCATCATAACCGTCATATTCATTCTTTTTATCAATTGGCTCAGATTTTTCCTTTACACTGAAATCCATGATCAACATCAATAAATATATTAAAAACAATCTTCTGGCAGTTAAAGTTATTCCCAATGCCAGTAAAACTAAAATCATTGAAGAAAATAATTCCATCAAAGTCTATCTTCACGCTCCTCCGAAAAAAAATAAAGCTAATGTAGAATTGATCAAATTCTTCAAAAAAGAATATAATCTAAAATTTACTATAAAGTCCGGAGAAAAGAGCAGGGAGAAAGTATTGCAGATTCTATAGTAAGTTTTAAAATAAACCCTATTATTTTAAACTTATGCAATTTATTAACGAAAGAAAAATTAAATTAGAAAAGCCACTGAGCGATTTAGATAAGTTAGTTATTCGTTTCACCAATCTGATAAAAGAACATACTGATTATGTCATTATTAGTGGATATGTGGCTATTTTGTTGGGCAGAAGCAGAGGTACGGAAGATGTTGATCTTTTTATAAAACCAATTCCTAAACCCCTCTTTCTAACTCTTTACCATCATCTTAAAACCAGCGGCTTCTGGTGCTTGAACGCAGAAAGTGATGATGAAGTGTATAGTTACTTGGAGGAAGGTCTGGCTTTAAGATTCGCTCTGCAAGGAGAAACTATCCCTAATTTTGAGTTGAAAATAGCCAAGAAAAGAATTGATCAAGAAGTATTTGAAGATTTTATAGAAGTAGAAACGAAAGAAGGAATTCTCAACATTTCATCGTTGGAGCGTCAAATTGCTTTCAAGCGTTATTATTTAAAATCTGAGAAAGATTTGGAAGATGCCAGACATATTGAAGAATCATTTAAAGATCATATAATCACCGAAAAAATTAAAAAATATAAACGCTTATTGGAATTGACTCATGGAAAAACTTAAACCCTCTCTTAACAATGCTGAATCTAGGATGAACTTTGTAGATTATTGGGCTAATTTTGTAAGAACTCATTCAGATAAAGAATGGGGGGAGCAACATACTCGTTTCATCAATTCTTTAATGCTATCAGCAAAATCATATCCTTTTACTCCTCGAAAATATCTGGAAATGAAAAAAGAGAAAATAGGAAGCACGGCTCCAAAATAATCATTCTACTTCAAAACTCGTAACATCACACCAGCTTCCCGAAGCATTCTCGTGCCTACTTCATCAGGATAGTTAATTTTAGCCACCACTTCTTTAATTCCGGCATTAATAATCATCTTAGCGCAACTGGTGCAGGGAGTAAATGTTGTATACAATACTGCATCTTTAGTCGATGCGCCATTATATGCCGCTTGAACTATAGCATTCTCTTCAGAGTGAGCGCAGGTACAGGGTTCAGTATATTGTCCGGACTTTATTCGACCTAAATGTCGTGAAGTGCACCTTGGACATCCTCCTTCATTACAATGAGTTATCCCTTTGGGCGTACCATTATATCCTGTAGATAGAATAATCTTATCACGAATGATAACCGACCCCTTCTTGGAAGACATGCAATTGCAACGCATTTTGATGGCCTGCGCAATATTCATGAAATATTCATCCCAGCTGGGGCGTGTAGGTTGTAATTTGAACATCCAATCATTCACTAACTTCTCCACTTTCTCTCGCAATTTCTCCAAGGTGGAATCATTATTTAATTCTATTTTAGCCAATTTGGCAATAGCATCCAACCGTTCTTTATGCTTATTATCGGCATTTTTGAGCAATTCTTTTTCCTCTATCATTTTAGCAGTAGCGGAATCATTATGCCTATTACGCTCAACTAAACGCTTTAAGCGCAGAGCAGGATTAGAACTGACTAAAACTAATAAGAAATCTTTTCGCGACATCAATAAATTCAATTCTGCTGGTTCGTAAAATGAAGTGAAAACATAATTTTCTCCATCAGAAATTTTTGCCAACGCTTTTCGAGCCAGAAAATCTGCACCATGATTACTACGGAATTCATTTCCTAACTCTAATAAATTTTGTTGAGTAATGAGCTGTTTTCGAGATTTCAATTCCTCTTTTAATGGATCAGATAAAGAAATTCGTTCAAAACCCATATTCTCCAGTATCTTGGCAGTAGAATCTCTTCCTGAAGCATATTTTCCGGTAACACCTATGATCATATTATGGTCTAAAAATGCTCTATTTAAATGGATTACTATACTGAAATGGTTATATGATTTAGATTAGATTAAATTGATCTATTCAGTTAAATATGCTTGAAAGCAGAGCCGTATTGTCCACATTTTTTGTTTAATTGCTTTAATCGTGGACAATGCTTTTTTTATTATCTTTCATTTAACCAATTATAAAACTTATCCATATCAGCTTTGTATCGATCCATCCCTTCGATATTCACAATAGTATAATCTGCCATAGCTATTGGTCCTCCTTTCTCTATCTTTTCAATCTCGGCAAAATCACGAGCTTGAGCTTGTTCTTTAGTCATGGGGCGATTAATCATTTTAGCATCAATTACGGTTCTTTTAACTAATCGGTCATATCTCATTTCTGGCGGAGCGTAGATGGCCAAAACTATCATTCGTGGACCGTAATGATCTCTCAATATTTTATATTCCGACCAACTATAAAGACCATCGGCAACTACATTGCTTTGTTGTAATAATGAATCAAATTTAGGTAGGTTCAAAGTGGCATACGCTCCCATGCCGTGTTCTTTACGAATTTGTTCTCGTATGGGACGTTCATTTTCTTCGGTTGGAGCTAAACCTCTTTCTATAACTATGTCTAAAGTGATCTGACCGAAACGAACAAATGAATATCCTTTGTCAACTAAATATTTAGCCACTTCAGTTTTGCCGCTTCCACACATGCCTACGATGCAAACTATTTTATTCATATGAAACAATGACTAGCAACTTACTTATATAATTATTGTAACTCTCAAACTATTTCTTCTAACTACTATTCTCAACCATACAAATTAATTTAAATGGCAATTAAAAGATTTATCTCATGCAAAAGAGGGGGAGATTAACTGTTTTTGATGGATTAGATGGTGCAGGAAAAGGAGTATTTCTTGATGCTTTAGCAGAAGAAGCTCGAAGAAGTGGTAAGCGTATATTTGATGTTCACCAATTTTGGGCAGAACATAATTTTCATCCCTCTCCCTATGACATTATTGGGAATTATGATGTGATTTTAACTTCTGAACCCACTTTTGTAGGGATTGGAAAATATATCCGCAATGAAATAATTGCCAAAAATGGAAGAGATTATCATCCGGTGGTACATGCTGAAGCGTATGCTTTGGATAGAAGAATATTATACCAACAATTGCTTCTTCCAGTGTTAGCAGCAGGAGTGGATGTTTATCAAAGCAGATCTTTTTCTACCAGCGTGGTGTATCAGCTTCAAACAGCGTTAGATCAAGGATTAGACTGTGATATCGATCAAATCATGAATATTCCGGGAAATTCTTTCTGCGCATCCTATCCCGTGGATTTCTTAGTTGTTCCGAAGATTGATGATGTTGAAGAAGCCATGAGAAGGCTTGTGGGTAGGGATAAAGATGATCGGTGTGAATTTGAAACTTTTGATTTCCAAACCAAGCTAAGAATGCATTATCATGGCGAACCATTTAAAGCACTATTTGAAAGATTAGGTGTTGCATTAATCTATATGGATGCTAGCAAAGATGTAGAATTTTCTCAGCAGCAAGCAAAGGATTTTTTTCATCAACGTTTAGAATAAACTAATATCTCCTAACTAACTATACAAAAAAATAAAAAACTATTTCTCTTCCTCTTCCTTCTTTTCTACGCCAAAAAAAGAATCCAGCTTTTTGCAGCTCATCATCGCTTTATAAGAAATTTTGTCCAAAATCTACCACCCCTTTTTTCCTAACATCTATCAAAAAAAGAGAATGCAACATGCTATATAAATACTACTAACTTTGGAAATATATTATGCAAGTGGATACCACTATCGAAACAAAAAAGCATTTCACCACTGCTTGAAGTGTTTTGAAATTACTACTTTATTAAAAACATAATGTTTCTACTTAATCATGAATGGCTATTTTCAAGTCTATAAAACAATCCCCAGTCCTGCTCTCTATTTCTTATTTCCCTTTATCCAAAACACTAAATGATTCCGCAGAATTTATTTTTCCATCCTTAGAATTAATTTTTACATTCACAAATTTCAAAGATTTGGTAATGAAGGTAAAGTTCCAAATAGTATCATTTTGAAACGTTTGCATCACCAAAAAACCATCTCCCATAATCTCTTTAGGAAATTGTTTGGGAAATTCTTCTTTAGCAATTGTAACTGCTTCTTCAAAAGATAATTTAACTTCTTCCTGCTTCAATTTTTCTACGGCAGCATCCGGTTTCTTAAAAACATCATCGGCTGGTTTAATGGCTATCTTGCCGTTTTTCATCAAAACAAAAACGGTTATTTTACTAGATTCCGGATCATAAAATCCTATTTCCCAATCGGAATTAAGAATATAATTAGCTGATAATCCCGAAAAAAGATGAGTAAGGAAAGATTTACCGTGTTGTTTATTCCACGAAGTATATAACCCATCGTTCGTTACCCTTTCTATTACTTTTTGAACAGAATCCATTTCTATTCCTATCTGTTAGCAGTAACTTTATGCATATTCGCGCCAAGTGTAATTACACTTAGTACAGCGGAAAAATCTTGTTTCAGGCTCATCTGCTCCTCGAGTTTGCCTGGTCCAGTAATACGCAACTTTATTGCCGCATTTTTCACAATTAGCTTTAATTTTAGGATTAGTTTCAGTGTTTTCAATCACTTCAATAGCTCTAGCACTTTGCACTGTTTCTGTGATGGAAGTATTTTCCAGTTTATCCGGGGTTTTACTGAACCCACAGCTGCAATGAAGAACTCTCTTTCCGCCTTTATCTTTAGGACGTAATATTGAACCGCATTTTGGACAAAACATAATAAATCACCCGCCTATAATAGCTAGGAATTCGATTACCCTTTAAATATTTTGTCTATGGGGTATATAAAGGACATAAATAGCTATAGGGAACTTTGAAAAATAGGGATTTTGATGTTTTTGAATGATTATTATCTCAAAATCCCGACTATTTCACAGTTCTCTTTGAGAAGTTTGAGTAAAAAAATCAATTATTCAAACTTCTCTATAAAAAACAAAGATAAAATAAAAATAATCTTTAATAAACTGCGGCGGGATAACAATTCACTGCTTGAGTTACAGATTTATCTCCAGATTTAACCGCAATTTTTAAAGGACTTTCATATTTACCATTTAAATTGAAAGAACAAACGTCTGAAGACATAACTCCTAAAGAGGAAATTGTTTTAGTGTCTTCATCTGGAATCATTCCCCCGTTCTCTTCTATACTACAAACGACTTCATTTAACTCTTCTTGTTCAGAATTAGTCACGGTTATAAATAATGAGGCAGTTTCATTTCTAATCTGGCAATCGGCATATATTTGAGGTGGATAGCCAAGGGCATATCCTTGATTCATCTGTTGATAATACCATTGTGGCGTAACTATCGGCGCTAAACTGTATACGGCATAAACCAAAACGTAAACGATCACGCCAATCGAAATAACTATGTCTCTAAAATTGCTCGTTTTCATAATTTAGAATGGTCATTTATAACTTTATAAACTTAATTTTTAACTAATAAGTGATAACCATTAAAAACAAAATTAATTGAACAAACAATTACCTCTGTATACTAATCCCTAGCGGCTTAACTGCATCCACAAACAGAATTTTCAACCAGCCCAAATAAGGCACCCTAATCAATCCTTTTCCTAGAATTCTCTCTTCACCTATGCTGGTCTCTCCCATGAGCCCCTGGATACTATCACTGTTATGATCTCCTTTAGTATGATAATAATACTGCCCCTCTTCTTGGTTTATTTCCACAATTCTATGGATAATCGGCTGCGGTTTTCCTCCTTGGAAGATTAATATGTCCCCTACTTTGAGATTATTACGATTAGCCCGCCAGAGAATAATCACATCTCCTTTATCAAATCCATTTCTGAATGAAAACCTTTTGAATTGATGAGCATTTATCCCTTTTGCCTCATACCATGCTCCGCACACTCTCCAATAATTGTCAAATGATTCTTTAAGTTCATCATATTGTTGACCGCAGATAACTCCATTGTATAACTTATGTTCCATACTTTCAGATACAACTGCTACAATGGGATAACCGGTCCCTAAAACCAAACCGAGTAAAGGATAGACTACAAAACGTATCAGAATGAATGCAATTACTATATTTGCCAGCCAGCTTGCTAGGGAGTCATCGTGCCAAAAGAAACTCCAAGCTCTTTGCCAGTGTTTTCCTAGTTTGTTCCACATAACTTGAATGCTTTTTCCTCAGTTTAAAAAACTTTTTATACTAGTTCTTATTCTAATGAGATATAATGAACATTGTACGAAGTGGTTGGTGGACGTGGATATTCATTAGTGGTTTACTGTTAACTTTTCTTCTTTCCGTTATCTTGGTCCTTTTGAATGGAGTTAAGATACCTTCCCATCCTGCTTTTATAGATTTTTCACCTATGCTTATTTGGTTTATAGTCAGTTTTGTTTGGGTTTCTCAATGGGGTTCTTCTGAACAGCAGGGGACTCAAAGAGCAGGCACTTTTGGTCTGGTAGGCTTACTAGGATTCACAGCTGCTTTTATCATCAGTGCTTTAGCTTTGCTGGAACAAAGTTTTCTTCTTTTGTTTGTAGGTATAATTGCTTTTTACGGTATCTCCGGTTGGTGCTGGTATTTATTACGTAAATATATTCATCACGAATTTCATGTTGATTTATGGAAACAGCCATTTTTCTGGGGGTCTATGGCTTTATTGATCTTAAATGTCTTTTTAACTGTCTTTGTAAATAGTTTATTTGGTTCTTTAATCGGGACAATAGCTTTTGTAGTTGCTTTATCCGGGATATATTTTGGATTGGGTAGATATATATTGCATCAATTAAAAAACAACAAAGTTATGTCTACAGTTTTAATCATGATGGGGATGTTGATTATATCCCTAATTATGTGGACTTTCTTGTTTATTTTCTTGGGATATTTGTTGGTAAAATAACTTTGATGGAAACATTTATATATTTACTTTAATTAACATCTATTAACTATGGTAAATAGATATCAACTAAAGTTAACAGGTCTCCAGCAGGGTATTTTAAAGTTGTTATTTATCAAAGCAGGGATTTCTTTAAACCAAAGGCAAGTCTCCCAAATTCTTGAAGTGAGTCCGCCGGCAGTAATGAAAGCTCTGCCAAAGTTAGAGAAAGGAAATTTCATCAAATTGCAGCAGGACAAAGAAACAAAAAGGTGGTCTATTGAATTAAACAGATATAATCCTAGAGTGATGCAGTTGAAGAGAGTAGATAACTTAAAAAATATTTATGAATCAGGTCTGGCTGATTTTTTAGAAAAAGAGTTTGCTGGAGCTACAATTATATTATTTGGAAGCTATTCCCGGGGCGAGGATATTATCAACTCTGATATTGATATGGCTATAGTTGGCAGAAAAGATAAACTGCTCGACTTGATAAAATATGAACAAATACTTGAAAGAAAAATAAACCTTAATTTTTATGAAACGTTTCATAAGGTCCACAAACATTTAAAAGAAAATTTGTGCAATGGGATTGTACTTATTGGGGGAATTGAACTATGAAAGCAATCAAAAAATTTGATGAATTCATAACCGAAAACATAGTCAAAAAGCAGAGTATAGACAAATCCAGAGCAGAATTTTTGATCATAGAATCTGAGAATAGTTATAATAATCTTTTAGAAAAAATAGAGAAGATTACTATCACGGATAGTAATGCTAATGATTTCATCAAGTCATGCTACGACACCATTATGGAACTAGTGCGGGCAAAAATGCTTTTGCAGGGATATAATGCTTCTGGTTTTGGAGCTCACGAAGCGGAAGTTTCGTTTATGAGAGTTCTTGGTTTTGAAGAGAAGGAGGTCCAATTTGCAGATCAGATGCGTTTTTTTTCGCAACGGGATAGTTTATTATGGAACAAAGCTGGATAAAGAATATACTGAAAAAGTGATTGAATTCACTAAGGGGATTTATTTGAAGTTGAAAGCGATGGTTAAATAGGAGATTTTGAGAGAGCTCTGCTATGGAAAAAAATACACTTAGGAAGGAGATTAAGATTGATGTAATGGATAAAAATAACTCTCTTAATAAACTAATCGCAGATATCAAACAGAAAAAAGAACTTCGAGATCTGAGCGATGATTTTGTGAAAGAACAAATTATGCTCCAATTTAATAAAAATCCCCCCTACAAAAAAATTCTCGAAACTTTCAATCCTAAATCTCGTCAATATAAACAATTTATTAAAATTGTCCGGGCGCAATTACGTCGAGTATATGGATTATTTCGAGCCGAGGACGTTTCTGAAAGAAAAATAGCGGTGGAAAAATTAATTCAGAATAAACCCACTTTAAACTCGGTCAAGCAAGTTCTGACTACTCATTCTTCGACTAAAGAACGATTACCGATTTACACAAAACTGTACAAAAATTTATTTGCTATGACCGGTAAACCAGAGACTATTTTAGATCTTGGTTGTGGGTTGAATCCTTTCTCCGTATGGTTTATGGATCTGCCTAAAGAGTACTATGCCTATGATCTTAGTCAGGAAGAGATTAATCATCTCAATTCTTTTTTTAATTCCCTCCATAAACAACATTCTTCTTTCCATGGAAAAGCAGCAACTTTGGATCTATTAAATATCAATAAAGTGAAACAGCTTCCTGCGGCGGATTTAGCTTTCTTATTCAAAGTTACCGACGTTTTGGATCAGGGCAAAGGACATAAGAGAACAGAAGAAGTGCTCAGAGCTATACCTGCTAAATTCGTGGTGGTTAGTTTTTCTACGAAAACCATGAGCGGTAAACCTATGACTGCTCCTCGAAGATCTTGGGTGGAGTGGTTATGCGAGAGATTGGGATATAAATTTGGAATTATTGGATTTGAGAATGAATTGTTTTATGTGGTGAAGAAGAATTAATAACTAACTATCTCACAAACTCTACATTTTCCATTCCCTCAAATTGACTATCGCCTGTTAGAAATGGTATCTCGGTGATGCGTGCAATCGTGTATCCAATGCAGTCAACGTAGGATAAGTTTAGCCGCGAATTATGAAGTTTAAATTCATTTGCAACTTTAATGACTTCATCAGTAACTTCTACAATAAATGGAAGAAATTCTTCATAAGCTTTATCAGCAGCTTCTTTTCCTACTTCTCGAAGCAATGAATAATGCAATTCCATAAGATTCAACTTAGTGAGTATGATACCCACTTTTCCGGCGTATGGATTATAGTTAGGATTGGCTTTGGTTATCTCCACCAGAGCATACGTATCAAAAAAGAATTTTAGTGGTTCCATCCTTCTCTAGCCATATTCTTCATCTGCTGTCCACTTTTGGTAATCTTTCCTTTAAGAGATCCATATATTTTTGAGAGATCAGCTTCTTTAACTACAAAGACTGTCACTTTATCATCTTCTTTTAGATGTTGGTATTCCACTAGTTCTTTAGGAAGGATTACGCCTAAAGAATTACCCCATTTTTTAACTGTTGTTTCTGTTGACATAAGTATAACTAAAGTATAACTAATATAAAAATGTTTCTACTCTAAATGAAATAAAAACAACAAAAGAAAAAAAATAAAAACAAAAAACTAAAATCCCATCAATACTTCCATATCCCTTCCAAAGATGTCTTTTAAACTTTCAAAGACTGGTTCTTTGATCAAAACTCGAGCGGGAAATTTCATCTTAGACATTTCTTTTTCCATCTCTTCCAAGCTGCTGGTTTCTCGTGTTCCTAAGCTGCCGTCATTATTGATGACTGCTTTTTCGATGACCTGATCTTTAGCATCGATGTCTATGGTGATGAACGCAATCTTATCCATCAAAATGATCTCTCCATATTTCTGGCCATGTTTGATTCTTATCCTAGCGCGTTCTAATTCTCTTCCGCGCTTTCTCTGCATGTACTCAATCATGAATTTGATCAAACCACTGCTCCCTTTACGCGCATTTTCCACATCGGTTTTATCCAATGTCTTTTTGTCATATTTTTTCTTGGCATCTATAATTTCATTTAAGTCGCGTAGATATCTTGATGGGACTTTTCCGGTAGTAACCAATTCGTTTTCAAACAGCTTGATTAACTCCGAATCCTGGGCTCTTTCAATTCCCTCTAATTTTAAGACATCTCTGATTATGGTCATGATTTCATCGTATAAACTAACGATACTCTTTTCATTATGCATTTCTTCGATCTCTTTGAATAATTCTCTGATTCTCTTTAAGAATTTCTCTGCATCTTGAACATATTTGTCCAATTCTGTTCCGGTAAGTTCTTTCTTAGTACCATGTTCGATAGATTTTCGTAGTTCTACATTTCTTTTGAGAATATCAACATATTCCTTTTCCAATAGTTTTTCTTTCTTGACAAAGATCTCCTCCAAAACTTCCGGAGTTTCTTTAGGAGTTGGGGGGGGCAATCCATACAACATGATGGCTGCCTGACTGGGAGTTAAGATGGCGTAATACGTATCTTCCATGCCCATATCTTTTAGTCGTAGTTTAACTCTGCTAATACTCTGATCTCCGGTGCTCATGAATAAGTCGATGGCTTCTCTGCTGGGTTTGATCCTTCCCATACGCAATAATTGCTTCCAGGGCATGAATATACCTCGATCAAAGAAAGGTACTCCATCTCGCAACAGAGTGAAGATAATAGGATTTGCTTCCCGCAGAGAGTCCCAGAAATCAGTCAAGATATAGACTTGAATGTTTATCTTATTTTTTATTCCAGTAATCTCTCCCGCTTCTACTCCCATGCCAATGATGATGGCTCTCAATTTATCTTTCAATTCTACTCGAGTCATTTTCTTGACATCGGTATCATCGATAACGATCCAGACATCAATATCAGATGTAGGTGTTGCTCTTCCTTGAGTCAAAGAACCGGCTAAGACGTAACTCATTATGTATTTATCGAATTTCTTGACTACCATCGTTTTGTGTATTTCAGCAATTTTGATGGCGGAGATCATTCCAGTATCGTGGATGATGACTCCCATGGAAATCAGTTGGTTTAATTCGAATTTGCCGTCATAACAATTCTGCCAGAGATCGGTTAATAACGCGCTTTGGGCGATGATATTTTTGTCCGTTTCTTCCGCAATCTTTTTTATGATGGTGGAGAATTTGTTAAATAATTCATCTTTAGTCATCTTGGTTGAAGTAGTATCATCAACGACGACAAGTAAAGTTGTTTTTTCTTCTTCCTTAACTTTTTCTTCAGCTGCTTCTCCTGGTTTTGGCACGGGTTTTTCAGGAGGAAGTAAAGTTATTCCTACGATATAATCACCGAATTTTTCAATGACTTTAGTTTTGAATGAATCTAATTTTTCTTTAAGATGTTTAAGCTTTTTTTCTAATTCTGGAGGAAGGGGAGGTTGAGCGGGTAGAGTGCTAGGAGCTAGAGCTTGATCTGGAGTTACTGCTTTCATCTGTTTAGGTTGTACTGTTTTGATACTTTTTTGTTTCTGTGCCATATTGGTTTCCTCCGTATAAATGCGCTCTATATATTAGAAAGCAATACGAACGAGTACGATTATTTCTTGCTTTCTCTATAAGTGCGACTTTTCGATTATGTTGTCTTATTAATGGTTTATATAGTTATAACTGTTTCGAGGGGTGGTGGGACATTATGGTCATGGTGGTTTATACTACTACTCTGCATTATTTACTACTATCTTTTGCTTCAGAGAAATATTTAAATAGTCAAGAATTTTAATTTTGATACATGGCTGATAAACCTAAGAAACCAAAGAATTTGAATGATTTGTTAGAACAATTAAGAAAAGAAAGTTCTTCCAACTTAGATGAATCATTTAAAGCCCATGATGCGTTTACTAAAGATGAATATCAAGATCATCTTTACAATAATATTTTTGTCCCAGCACAGCATGAGTTGTATAAAGGAGTAAAAGAAGAGTTAGAGAAAGTTCTTGGTGATGACGAAACTAAATTAGAACATAAAAATAAAGAATTAAAGAAAGTGGTAGGTAAAGGTCTTCGAAAATATTTTGAAAAGGTCATGCCTGGAGCGGTTAAGGCTGTTGATTCATTAGGAATGACAGAAGAGCAGCAGTATGAACACTTTAGTTCTCTCTATGATGAACATACTAATGCAGGAACTCAGCTAGGTCAACGCTTAGGTGTAAAAAGTATTAGTGATTTGGTTGATTTGGCCAAGGATAAAAAAGCTACTGTTGGTAAATTAAAAAGAAGTCTCTATGAAATGCAGGAAAAACATGTACAAGGTGCTCTGGTCAAAGTTCAAACTCAGCATGTATCTCGTCATTTTGGTTCATATCACGGTTCTGAAATCGCTGCTTACTTAAAGCCTAAATTAGAGGGGGCAGGATTTGAAGTTGATGATGTCGTTGCTTTTGCTAAAGGTGATTTAGGAGATATGTTAAAGATGCGTGATGCCTATTTGGAGAAGAAGGAACATCCTTATCTAAAGAAAAAAGAAGAAAAGAAGAAGTAATTAATTCTTTTTGTCTTAAAACTTTTCTCATCTCACCCCCATCTCCCATCATATTAAATCATTCTAACTCCTCCAAAAACATATAAAACATATACCTCTACCGCAAGCTTTATAAATGGATGGTCGGATTTCCATTTCTATGAGTGCAGATATTGTAAGTTTATCTCAAAGAAGAGCAACTATCAGAAAGGAAGCTGACCTATTTATAGACGCATTAGTAGACATGTCTAGAAGCCAGCCTGCACCGGAAGAAGCTTTAGATGCTGTCCTTTCTGAGATTAGTGCACGAAATTACACTTCAATTCAAGTCTACTTAGCCAGAAAAAGTAATGCTTTATTAGTTGCCGGTTTAGGTCTGCCAGAAGGAGTTCAAGCTAGAAAAAGTACCCTTCCTGTAACTCATCCAGTTCTTGAAGAAATTTTACATGGTAATCAAACTCCTCCTGTCAATGATGGTAATCCTTTATTTGAAGGAAAGGTGATTGGATTTCCCTATGAACGCCGTTCTATCATTATCGGTGAAGTCATACGTGGTGCAGTTATTTTTACTTATGATCCAGTTGAAAAAGAAGTTAATACTGAAGAACATCGTCTTTTAGAACGATCTGCTGGAGTAATTGTCGATGCATTACAAAAATTGGTTGAAAATAAAACGTATCAACGAACTACGCGCCAAGTTGAACGAGCAGAAGCGGAATTAAAAAGACGCGATAAACTTAATGGCACTACCGGATTGTATAACGAACGAGTTTTCCATCACGATCTGAAATCCTACTTATCAAAAGCACAAAAAGGCAAAGAGTATCACCTAGTTTTGATGGATATAGACCAATTTGGCAGAATAAACCGGGAAGCTGATCATATTGCTGGCGATGAAGTTATCGCTGAAGTTGGGAAATATCTGGCAGGAATACCATCTGTTGCTGCGTATCGTGCTGGTGGAGATAAATTTGCGGTAGTATTAGATACTGCTGGTAAAGGGGTAGATTCTCTTCTTTCTCAAGGTCGTTCTATTCGTGAAGGGTTTACTGCAATTCCTGTTCCTAAAAATTGTAATCCTCTTACTGCTAGCGTAGGTATGATTAGAGTACATCCTAAGTTTAAGGGGGGGGAAGATTTGTACGTGCATGCCAATGCCGCTTTATCTTTAGCCAGAGATATAACAAATACCGGCATTTATACGGAATTAGATGATACCTTAAACCTTCTTAATCAATTTAGATTCTAGCTAAATGACTATCCCTCTCCAATTAACTGAAACTATCTATCCATTTTAGAAACCTTTATAAACAAATAACCAAAATTAAACTTACAATGTTTTATAGAGTAAAAGTTAAAGGCCATGTGCGTGTACCCCCTGCTATGTTCAACCTCAGCAAGAAAGAGGCTGTACTGGAAAATATTAAAAGTAGTTACGATGGGTATATTTCTAAAGATTTCGGATTTGTCATAAATGTGATTGAAGTTGGCGAGGTTAAAGAGGGAGTGATCGTACCAGGAGATGGTGCCGGTTATTACGAAACAGAATTTGAATTGCTAGCTTTCAAACCAGAAATGAACGAATTAGTTTATGGAAAAATAAGAGATATAACAGACTTTGGTGCTTTTATGGACATCGGTGGAGCAGAAGGAATGGTGCATATTTCTCAAAGTATGGATGATTATGTTTCATTTAGTAAAGATAAAGTGTTGCAGGGAAAGAAAACTGGTTTCACAGTTAAAGTTGGTGATAGGTGTAAAGCCAGAATTATCGCCGTGAGTTATAAAGACATGAACAATCCTAAAATCGGTTTAACCATGCGTCAAGAAGGGCTTGGAAAACCAGAATGGTCAGAACAAAAGAGTGAAAAATGAGTAAGAAAAAAGCGTGCAAGACTTGTAAATTGTTTGTGGAAGGAGATACCTGTCCTCAATGTAAAGGGTCCTCTTTTACCAATACCTGGCAGGGAAGGCTATTCATTAACGATGTAGCAAAATCTTTAATAGCAGAAAAAATTAGCGTGAAAGTTAAAGGCGAATACGCTATAAAAATACGGTGAATATTATGCATGTTTCAATAAATGATAAAAAAGAAAATATTTTATTAGGCAGAACTGAAGTTAAAGGAAAGATAGATTTCGAAGGAGCAACTCCTACTAATGTCAAAGTAGCCGAAGCTATCGCTCACCAAACTAAGAGTGATATCGGTTTAGTTTTCATTCATCATATTCATACTAAATTCGGAAAAGAAGAAGCAGCTTTTGTTGCGTATGTCTACGCTGATGCTGCTGCCAAGAAACGTAGTACCAGGATTACCAGTCATATTCGCAAGAAAATAGAAGAAGAAAAGAAAAAAGCTGGCGAAAAGAAAGAAGGTGAACAATAATGGCCGCTCCAGTAAAAGGCGGAAACAAAGGCGGGCCAGTAAAGAAAAAAGCTGGCAGAAAATTAAGTTCATTATATACTATTTCAGGAGATAAAGCTCAAAAGAAAAATAAATTCTGTCCTAAATGTGGACCGGGAATGTTCTTAGGCCAGCATAAAGATAGAGTAGTTTGTGGCAAGTGCGCCTATGTTGAGTTTGTGAAGAAGTAGATTATTTCTTTAACTTTAATATTTTCATTATATATTGCATTTTTCCGTAAATCATAAATACTCTTTCTATTTTTGCAACTTATGCTTTTTAACCAGCTCAAAGAACAATACTCTACCTGTACTAAATGTCCTGCTCTCTGTCAATCCCGCTCTCAAGTTGTCTTTGGTTCTGGTAATCCTCAGGCCCAAGTTCTGTTTATCGGAGAAGCTCCTGGTGCATCTGAAGATAAAAATGGAATCCCTTTCTGTGGTATGTCTGGCAAAATACTTACAGAACTATTAACCTCAGTAGGAATTTCAAGAGAAGATGTTTTCATAACTAATACTATTCTCTGTCGTCCTCAAGATAATCGCAACCCGGCTAAAGATGAAGTACAGAATTGCCGAGAAAGATTAGATAAGTTAATTACTATCATGAAACCAAAAGTTATAGTTACTATCGGCAATTTTGCTACGGAAAGAATTTTGGGAAAAACCGGGATAAAATCATTGCGTGGAAAGATATTCGAGATAATGATTAATGATACTGCAGTAAAAATAGTTCCGGCAGTTCATCCCGCCAATTTATTATATAATGGAAGGAATCCGGAAATTTTTGAACAGATGAAGAATGATTTTAAAACTATATCTGCTGTAATCGCTGATAATAAACCTAAAATTCAAAAAAAGTGGATGGATTTTAGTTAAGACCGTAATCTTTTCCCTTCATTCTAGGAAGAACTAATGCTGGCTCTCCTGCTGGCTCCCTTACTTCTACTGTTAAGTTAGGGAATTCTGGTGCTGATGCTCTGTTTTTAATTACTCTTAGAACATGAATTAAATGTTGATCTAGTAACCTTTGGGAAATGTCATCCAAGCTTTGATACCATCCTGGTTGTTGGTTTTCAGCAATAATTGATTTAAGAATTTCACTGATAGTTTGATCACGGAATTCGTTAACTATTGGGACTAAGTGGGGATCAGTATTTGGGGGAAATCCATATACTATATCACCATTTTCATCTATTTTACTATCTTTTAGAATTACTCTTCTTTTAGGTTCCATATACCACGCTTTAGCAAATGCTTTAGCTAGTGGTATATGGAAAGCTCTTTAGAGCTTATGAAAAAGCGTTAGCTTTTTCTTCTCAGCAATTTTCAAAACTGTGCATAGCGA
>Ga0209542_10007423_pt1 | contig 20862 bp, 20 predicted proteins | sample RifCSPhighO2_01_FD_184028 | JGI IMG/M metagenome (GOLD analysis project Ga0209542, IMG submission 184028) | Soil microbial communities from Rifle, Colorado - Rifle CSP2_plank highO2_0.1 (SPAdes) (version 2) | ecosystem: Environmental > Terrestrial > Deep subsurface > Rock core/Sediment ... | reverse complement strand
ATGCTTGATGCGATTGATAATCTGCTCCTTCACCTCAGGAGCAATGCGGTGGTGCTTCTTCATACATCTTGTTTATTAGCTGCTGCTAAGTATACAAGATTGGTGTATGAAATTTGGGGGAGGGCCAATTCCACAATCAATGGTTCACGTTATTTTGGAGAATATCACCCAAGTAAGAAAGCTACATATTACCGTTCTCATGAGAAAGACGGGGTGGAAAAATCTGAGAGGGACAAACCGATCCGAGCAGGACAAATTGAAGCATATGTAGAGGATACTTTTCGTGGCATCCAATTTTCTGAGAAGTTTATTCAGCGACTGACTATTCGAGTCAAAGAAATCTATGAGAGTAAAAAACTATCCTCAAAACAGCAAGGGGGTGCGTTAGTGGCAAAGCAACTAGTACTTACTAAGAGGCTGGAAACTGCCGAAGAAAAATTATTAGCCGGAGTCCTTTCAGATAATGATTTTACTCGAATCAAACTCCGCATTCGTGAACAAATTGAAGATATCGAGCAAGAGATTCAGAGAGTTGAGCGCTCACGGAATATCAAAATTGACGTGATACAAGATATTCTAGGGCTTATTCGTAACATTGGTGATGCCTACAAAAAAGCTCCTCTTGATCTCAAGCGTGTTTACCTCAGTCTATTCTGGGACCGCTTTGAGCTCACAGACCGCCTAATAACCAACGCTAAGCCGACAAAAATTATCCGAGCACTTATTGAGACCAGTGCGCTTTGTGTCAATAAACGCCAGAAGCCTATCCCAGTAAAAACAATGTTTGCCTATTCTGATCAACGTTCTCGGGAGACTGTTGGAATAAGTGACTTTAGGGGTCCCTCAACGGGACACAGTTAGAACTTTGCTTGAGTGGTTCATGACGAAAGAGGGAATGTTGTTTGACATGCGGATAAAAAGACTCGGGTTGTGAGTATGCCCCTATTGTCGCAGAAGGTAAGGTTGAGGAAAGGATGGGGAATGTGCCGGGTGGGGCAGGTGCGGCTGATGGGAGGAATGTGACATGTCTATTTGCGAGCCCAGAGTATTGCTGTTTGCCAGAAACGGTACGGACAACCGACCTCCGAGAAGCCTAACGACCGAAGGGATTCCATTCGCCCCTTGATTGATTCAGACGACTCAAGAGGTTCGAGAATGTTGTGTGTGTGATAATGCTCGACCCAGCGGCGACGCAGATCCTCTCTCCGTTCCTTGCTCAACGAGGGGGTCTCCTGGAACTCAGGAGGGGGACAAGAAAAGCTGTTTTCGATCCATTGGATGTCGAATTCATGTGCCTGGCGGGATAGGTCCTGTGATGTGTAGCTGAAGAGATCTCCGTTCACGAGGAGCCCCCCGGGGTCGAGACACGTAAACGCACGGCGATAGGCCTCCTCCTTCTCATCAGGGGCGAGATGGTGCATCGCGAAGGCTGTTATGACAGATTGAAACCTGCCCACTCGATTTGGTTTGGGAAGGAAGGAGAGTACGGATTCCGGGGAGGCTTCGGGTGAGAGGATGTCAGCTGTGATTGTCGTGCAGAAAGAGTCAAAGTCCTTTTCACCGCCGAACAGAAGGCTGAAATTTCGCCGAAATTCAAGGTGCATTGGACGGCATAGATCAACCGCCACGACATATGAACCAGGAAACTCTGCAAGGATGGGCAATGCTTCAGCACCCGTTCCTGACCCCAAGTCGAGAATGGCCATGGTTCCCCCTGTCGTAAACAATCGGTGATGTTCAAAATAGTCTCGAATCAGTTGGAACATCGTTTTGTGGAGAAGCTTGTAGTTCGGAACGACGAGATCAATTGTGTGGTCATAAAGGCCTGCAAGGGCCTCGGCGTAGAAGAGTTTTCGACGGTACTCAAAGGATGGAGGCTCGTTGAACATCGGGATGGGCCTTTAAGAAGTCGAACGATCTCGGTGGAGAACTCTCGTCTTGGAGGAGTTCTCTAGAGACTCAACGAGGTGGACAAAGGCCTTCATGCGGGCGGTTCTCGGTCCTGTAAGAATCTGGGGACCTCCTCGTTCTAGTATTTGTCCCCCATCAAGGAAGAGGATCTCGTCCGCGAGGGCAGCTGCGAATCCCAGAAGATGGGTTACGAAGATGATTCCAGTTGATCCTTGCTCTTTCAACTGCTGGAGCAATCTCAAGACGCGCTGTGTCTGTTCAGTGTCAAGTGCCGACGTGACTTCGTCAAGAATAAGCCATTTCGGTCTAAGAACAAGGGCACGTATGAGAGCCGCGAGCTGACACTGTCCAACTGATGCCTGGTTCGGCCGGTGGTCGATGACGTCTCTCAACTGAAAGAGCCGAACCAGGCATTCCAGGTGACTCATGCCATCCTCGTGAGAGGAGGAGTTCCTGAGAGGGAGGATGACATTCTGTCGAAGGGTTAGATGGGGCCACATAAAGAGCTGTTGGAAAACGACAGTCATTTCAGGCCACGGAGGCGGGTTGCTTGCATCGTCCCAAAAAGGGAAAGAGAAGGACCGGCTATCGATAGAAAGGTCCCCTGAAGTTGGGGGGTCGATCAGGGAGACAGCTCGGATCAGAACTGACTTACCTGCACCATTTGGACCCACAATAGCTATCGCATTCCCGGGATTCACGTGGAGGGTGATCCCTTTGATGATCTCCTTTCCAGAAAGGATTTTGGATATATTCTTGGCTGCGAGCATTGAAGGGATATCGGTCAGCTTTCCGAAAGGTCGTGTGCAGAGCGCTGCTGGAGCCAGAAAGCAAACGCATTTAGGGGAAGACAAATGAAAATGAAGAATAGGGCGAGTGCGGTATAAATCTGGACTGGTCTGTAGGCTTCGGCATTGATCTGTTGGGCTACACGAAAGATCTCATCGACTGAGATAAGACTAGCGAAGAGAGTTGCTTGCAGCATGGTCACTTGGGAAATCAACAACGGCGGGGTTATCTGGCGAAGGATCAGGGGGAGCTGGATTTGAGTAAGGATGGAGCGCGACGAGAGACCATATACTCTTGCGGCGGTGAGGTATTGAGTTGGGAACTGTTGAATAACGGGTCTAACGATGTCCGCAACCGTGAAAATGTTGATCAAGCTGATTGCAATCACGGCGGTCCAGAAAGGAGGAACAACGATTCCTAAAAGGCTTTGAGCAGGGTAGTGAAGCCAGAAGAGGAGCACTAATATGGGAATACTGCACAATAGGAACGAGAAGAATCGAGCAAGCCATCTAGTGATAGGCGAATGGGCTGTGAAGTACCCCAGTGCGCCCCCAACAACAATCCCAGTAGCCCACACGAGCAAGCAAAGCTGAAGTGTCACTAGCAGGCCGCCAACCAAACCTTCGCGGTACTTGATGATAATGTCGAGCGTACTCATGGTAAGCCTGTCACTTTTGGGTTATTGCGGTCGCTCCTCTGTGCGGTACGGATAGTCGACAGGATAGAATGCCCCTTTCGTTGGAACGTACTTGAGCATGAGCTCATCGACGTAGCCGGTATTCAGCAGCTCAGTCAGTGCAGTGTCGAGCATGGTCTTAAAGCGGATATCGCCTTTGGGGACTAGCATTGTATTGGGGAAAATCCGGATGGGCCGTTGAATGACCAAGTTACGCACAGTGCCGGCGTTGTTGGCGAGGAAGAGATCAGCGATATATGGTTCGACGAAGGTGACGTCCGCTTTCCCGGTTGCGACGTCGAGGAGAATCTGAGAGTTATCAGAGAGCTGCGGATGAGAGACAGTCTGTGCGTGAGGATAGTCTTGTTTGGCAATGATCGCGCTCATCTCACCATCTATGGTAGCAATTCGAACACTAGATGAGTTTATCTTGGACAGGTCGCCGTCGAACCGATCATCGTTGGAGCGGACAAAGACACCGATACCGCTATAGAAAAGTGGGACTGAGAAGTCGACAAATTTGGCACGAGTGCTATTCGCCCATACCTGAGTTCCGATGAGATCGTAGCGGCCGGCGTTGAGCCCTTCGATCATTGAACCCCAGCTTACCTCTTCCACCCATTCGACCTTTAGGTCCATGTTTGAGGCCGCTCCCTCTAAGGCTTCTACGAAAACGCCGGATAGCTTACCAGTGTTGGGATCCTTGTACGAACCAGGCGGGTAAATTATATAACCGGCTCGAATCACGCCACTTTTCATGACTCGATCATAAACTGCAGAAGATTGGTTTGTTCCGGGCGAGAATACTGGTCCAGGAGTAACGGCAGAAAAAATCAGAATCGTGATCGTACTGACGACTACAACGAAAAGGGCAAGATAGGGCAGATTAACAGTTCTATTTTGCATTGCTTTACGCTCTCCTAGTTGATAATTCATTTGAGTTCATTTGGTGGACTCTCGTAAACGTTTTGTGGAGCACCTACATCTGTGATGCCATAAGCCCTTTCATTCTTCTCATCCTTCTTTTGCAGAAGGTGAGGGGCCCACATTTCCTTACACTGATTGACCCTAGAACTCGCAGTCTTGGTTTCGTACTTGCCCAGCTCGGTTATGACTGCTTCTGCAAACTGCCGGGCTAGGGCCGGATGTAGATCCAGTTCAAGGGGAAGAATCATCACGTCCTCGCTTCGAGCAAGGATCTCGGCATATTCTGCAGCGGTGATCGCGTAGCCATTACGGAAGAGCTCGTCATCGCGGGCAGCGATTAGGAGTTTCTTCCATCGGTCCGCATCAGCACGAAATGAGAAACCCAATCGATAGACCGGTACTGGATCAGGTGGCGGTCTGTGTGCCACAGACTCGGAGGTGGAGACGGCATCCCTGTATCCACTCAAAGGATCGCGTGGCAGAATCTCGACTCTGAACATCTCATTTTGAAGTTCATCAAGTGCCTCAGAACTAAGCTTAGAACTAAGGGAACCCAACCCCTTAATCCACGTCCGATCCTTGAAGGTATTCCTTACCCGCGCGCAAGTGACCCTATCAGCCACGAACACATGGTCAGGCTTTATGTTCACTTTTAAGGCAAATTCAGCAGCCACATCTTCTGTTCTTGCTGCTGGTGCGTCGATGTATCGGAACTGGTCGTATCGACATGCCCCCCACAGAAAGAGATGCCCCGCCTCACGTTCGATTACGCAAGGCTGGATAGGCTTCGCCTTGCGCATGATATCCATCCACGTGAGACCCTCGACGATATCAGATGGCACATAAAGGGCTGCTAGGGGAACACCGAGGCCGGGCAAGTGGAGAAAATCTAATCCACGACTGCGCCTATATGGGGTATCGTAGGTGCCGAAAACGATATCGCATGCTCGCGAAGGGTGTAAGACGATCTCCAGCGCTTCATCAATGGTTTCTATTGGAACGGGTTCCACCTGCCACTCGGGATTGATGGATCCGAGAAGCCGAAGGGTGAAGTGCCACGCCCAGGAGTCCTTAATATGTTGAGAGGCTTTCGCAAAGGGTTCCCAAATCAGAACCCCTGCTTTTACAATTCCTGTGGGCTCAGTTCCTGAATCACGTTTTGTCTCCCGCCCCGCAATGGCGTCCAGCACTGGGTCGGATATGCCTAGGTCCATGTAACGGTGTCGAATTCTTGAAACAGCATTCGTCACCACTGGATGAAGAGGTATCCCATACTCTCGGAGGATTTCCTCGGGTTCGAGCGTAGCCCCTTCTGGAGTCGAACGAAGATAGAGACAAAGTCGGGTGATAGGTTCTGCCCAACCTTGGAGCTGCTTCGAGGTCACCGACGTATTGGTTCCTTCAGCCCGAGGACCGAACTTGTGGTTAACCATCTTGGTGAGAGTGTTGTTCGACACGCCGGCCTCACGAGCGAGATCTTGAAGAGTGAGCGACCGGGATTCCTGCAGACTAAGGATTGTAGCCAAAAGGGTCGAGCCTCTCTTGTTCTCCTCGCGTTGTGCGGTATCCCGGATCGGTTTGGTCCTTCTTGCTCTCGTTCTGGTCATTTCAATGATCCCCACTGAGCACAGAATAGACCCCATCAGCAACTATGTCAAGTCCAGAATTCTGATCGTGACTTCTTATTGTACACTCATTCATCTTTGGATGCTAACAGAAGGGGAATCTTTCGATTTCTCGAACAGGGTTGCGAGCAACTCTAACAGGAAGGGTAGAATCAGCGGCTGAAACTGGGAAGCATCACCCGGAGAGCCTTGAGAAAAGAGTGTTGCGAAATTTGTCAGAGAGGGGTCGGGGATCCGGGGTGGTCCCCAGATCCAGCCTGCGTTTGACACAAGCTCAAAACGTTTGCATTGTTTCAAATGCAACCAATAGTTGGCACAGAAGGATTCAAGACTGGGATAATCTCTTTGATTCCCTGAGCTGAGGCCGATTCAACTATTCATCCGTGTGGTGTATGGGGACCGCCATCTGGAAGGCTCGGCTTCCAGATGGATACCTTAGCCTTCGATAAAGGTGATCGTAGCCTCTTGACATCTTATAAACTTCCATTAACCTGGTTCATTGAGTGCTTTCGGACGGTCTTTCCAAAAACTATCCGAAGAGAGGAGGCCCTTCATGGGGGACAACCTTAAGCGTGCTTTTGAGCGGTTTCTTACCAGCCTTCTTGAGGAGGCGGTGCGGCGGAACAGCATCAGACCCGCTGAAGCCAAATCCTTAGAGTGCCTGTTGCTCGCTTTGTTTGTGAATCTTGGCAACGATTGTCTGGAACGGAAGCGTTAGTGGGCTTCCATTCGAAATGGGAGGAGGGTCATCATGGTTAGCTCTAGCCCTTGTCCGGATAGTGACGCTCACGCACTCTATCGTGCGCGGCAGATGAAAGACACGGCCACTCAGAGAGTTTTCAGCGCCCGCGAAGTATATTGCTTGTACATCCTCGAGAGGGCGGAGCAGCAAATCTGTTCAGGTGACCCGCGTCGGCGACAGGACCTGTTGGATGCGGTGGAATCCGCAGTAGGGCCTTGTCTTCCTGAAAACTTCATGGCCTATCTAGAGGCCGCAACTTTTTCCGCAGGGGAGGATCCGTTTCCGGTAGATGAAAAAGGATGGTGGAGTATAAACGCCTGAAGGGTTGGCTCTCTCTGTTCCAGTCCATAGGCTAATAATCTGAGGAACCCTTCTGGCTTCATTCTTCCAGCCCTTACCTCCCCCGTGGCCACTCGCAGGCGAACTCAGTCATCCGCCACACGGTCCTCATTTTCTCGAACCTCGCATGATAGTCGAGCGGACAGCGGATGAATCGGGCGGACACGAAGGCCATATCGCTACCGGGTATACCGACGCCAAACCATGGATACTCCCCTCCATCTTGGTCTTCAAACCAAGGGCTTTCACCAAACTCAAGTTTGACGATTTCATGGGACCGCTTTTCGACCAGACGCGATTTCGCGCTGGGCGCGCTGCGGAGCGAGACATCCTTTCCCAGGATGACCCCGATCTCTTCGATCTGGTCCGCAGCGGCGTGGAGCTCCGTGTACACGAAAGGAGCTGTGAAGGTTGTTCTGCTGGGATTGAAGCGGCCTCCGAGCTTCAGGATGTCACCCAGTTGCCGCCATACCTCGGATTGGGGGTCCTCCGGCTTCCAACGTGATCTGAAGGCCTTCTTCCCCCTCTCTTCTCCCGTCGTGTTGAGGATGTCGTCGGACACAACTGAAAGGAGGGAGATCGCATCCCGACTTTCGACGGTCTGAGCCAGCTTGGACCTGAACTCAGCGAAACCTGGATCAGCAGGGCCTTCATCTACCTGCATGAGCTTGGTCTTGGCCCGCGCCGCTTCAAGCATCTCGTTCCACGCCGCGCTTCCGTAGACCGGCACAGTGGTCCCGGTTGCAGATGGGATCACGGCGCTTGCGGGAGGTGTGGGCTGCTCCAGCGCCACAACCGCCTGAACTTCAGTCAGCGTTGGTTCCTGAATCGGAGGAGGGGTATGGGTGGGGGTAGTCTGAGGAGTCGCTTCTTCCGGCTCCTCGCTCACCAGTTTGGCGAGCGACTGCTCTTCCGGAGTGAGGCGCCATAGTCCCAAGGGACTGCGGTTGCGGTTGCTGGCCACAGCGAGCCAGCTGCAATCCGGACTCAAGGCAACATCGTTTATGGTGACGCCTTGACCTTCCTGGAGCGTTCTCAGTGGACGGGTAGGGTTGAGGCCCCATAACTGAACATCGCCCTTCGACGCGATTGCCATCAAGCGCAAGCTGGAACTGATGGATACGTTCGTGATCTTCTTTTCCGGATTGGGAAGATCGATGACCGTCTCCCCGCTTGCTACGGAGAGGACCTTCACTCGTGCGTCGTTGAAGCACAGCAAGTGCTCCTTATCCGGAAGCAGCCGGATACGGGTGCCTTTCATCGCGGTGGGGAATGTCCGGGTTATCTCTCCTCTCTCGAGGTTGAAGGATACGATATCGCCGTTCTGGTCAACCGCAAACAGGTCAGTGCTCTTGGGGCCAAACGCAAGGTATCCGAAGGGAGGCCGCTGTGGCGCTGGCGCAACGAGAGACGTTGCTTTTTTCTCTGTCAGGTTCCAGATCACGACGGCATTTCCGAATTCCACACCTGTTTCCGCGTTGAACCGGTCCGAGATCCCCCACTCCTTCAGTTCCTGTTGCGTCCAACACTTCTCGATCGCTAGGAGTGTCCCTTTGTCGTTTGCCACGAACCGCTGCACAACCCACTTGTTCCCCGGGACGTTCCCTCTAAGGATGATATTCTTCTCGCGAGTATCGAGGTCTACCTGAAAAACCTGCTCCCCCACCATCCCCACCCACTGAGTAAAATCCTCACTTCCGTGTAGGGCGCGGAGGGATGGGTCAAACTGGTGGGTCTTGAGGGGCTTGCGGGAAGCCACGCTCCATAGGGTCAGAACACGGTTCCCGTCAAGAGAGACGAGCGTCAGGCCATCCGGTGAGAACCCCGTGAACCAGACGGCTGGCTGAACGCCAGCAAATGGCAAGCGTGGAATTCGTTCGTAGAGGTTTTGCGCCTGCCAGTCATCCGGTTTTGCCGCAAGCGCTGCCTCAGACTGCCCTGCGGCCTCATCCCAATCCTGCTTAGCAAGGGCATCTCGCGCGGCGATCATCGCGTTGTGGTAGGTGACCTCAGCTTTGACCTGTTCGAACTCCGGATCTCCGGCTTGCAGTTTCTCTACAAGGTTCAGCGCTTTCTGGGCGTCATCCCACCGGTCCGCGCTCATCGCTTCCTGGGCCACCTTGACTGCAAGTCTGACGCGGATCTCCTCGATATCCCCCCTTACCTGGGAATCCCTCACTCCATACGCACGCAATAATTCCGCCGCGCGGAGGCCCTCCACCCAGTGCTTCCGTGCTACGGCCTTCCGGACTGGAGCAGCGTATTCTTCGGCAAGCCTTCCAAACTGCACTGAGAAGGTGGTGGGCGAAGAGGTGGGGGTGCCTGTGAGCTCATACCATCCGGGACTGAGAGGAACCGCTGGGATCATGCGCACCGTGGCCCGTTGCCCGGAGACGGCGCGGGTCCAGCATCTGATTCCATGTTTGTCCGATACGGTCCATCGAATCCAGTCGCTCGATTGGCGGCCGTACCGCTCCAGTTGGTCCAACCACTGAGTCCACAGTGGTTGCCCCAGCCGGGGATTGATAGGGTCTATCTGGGGAATGATCCGCTTGATGGTCCACCGGCTGGAGGGATAGAGGGACGCCTCGCTGTAGAACACGAATTCGACCCAGGGACTGAAATCCAGTGAGTTCCCGTTTTTCTCAAACCGCACCAGCCTACCCCTGTCGAGTCCGTACAGGCCGAGGGTATTGGGAAGAGGGATCGTCCCGATGGGAATGAGCCGGTAGAGAAAGAGACACCCAAAGACCTCCGTGGGCCAGCGGAGGATAATGCCTGCCAAGAGCGGCATAGACAAAATCACCGCCAACCGGCGGCGTCTGGCCTTCTCGCGTGAGCGCGCCATCAGACTTCGCTCCCTAGTGTTACAGAGGACAACGAATCCAGCCCGATAGTTAGCGGAGCTTGCGCCTAAGGCAGAGGGCCGTCAATAGGGAAATTCGGTTAATCGAAATCAATAATAGGTGAAGCGTGTTTTGCCTTTTATCCGGAAGCACGCGCTCTGGCATACCCTCGCCTGCTCCTAAGTTGGCCGTTTCGTTCCCAGTCATTGGCTCAGCATGATCTTCTCGGCCTACTCAGGAGTGTCATCGGATGAAAATGTCGATTGTCTTGCCCTCCACCGTCACGACAACCTTGCCGTTCTGAACGGTCAGAGGCTGCCCGTTTTGCATGATAGCGCATTGGGAGCAGGGATGCCTGCTTATCCCCCAGCCGAAAGGCTGGGGCTTGCGCCGGGGAGGGTGTCAACTTCTGAATCCACCTCTAATGTAGTCGATGGCGCCGCAACTCCTCCAAGCAGGTTTTTCTCATCAATCGTCTTCAAGAGTTCGTCAAGTACAGAGACGAACGCAATATGTTGAGCATACGGCTGTACCATCCGTCCGATCTCCTCCTCATCATCTCTATCATTCTTCTTTCCAAAAAAACCTTCTAGATTTGAGTCAGCTGTAATCACGCCTATGACTTTCGCTGTGGCCTGCTTCAGAACTGGGATACAGGCCATGGACTTATATTTCTTCCCTTGTTCAAGGTAATTGTTCTTCCATTCATGACCATCTTCAAATCTGTCCTCAATCACCACCTTTCCTCTTTCCCAGGCTATACCAGCGCATCCTTCACCTTTTCGAAAATGCTTTCCCTCACTTGCTGACCTTGGCATTGTGTTATCAGGTGTATACCAGGCGAGGTACTGAAGCACTTCTTCCTCTCTGGCCATTACCACCTCCATATACGTTGCGCGAAATGTGATTTTCGTCTCAGGCATGTCCCGCAGTCTGCTAGCCGTGCTCCTGAGAATTCGGCACATTTCATGCAATGTATCACCAATGATCTCTGTCTTCCGTTTCGCACGATAGGCCCAAACTCGAGAGCCGTTCCTATCGGACGGGAAGGCGTCTGACAGAAAGTCCGTTGTATTCCTGAAGCGGGTGATCAGAAACTCAGTACTTGAGGAAAATCTGTCCAGGTCCACTTCTATCTTCCTCGTTTCCGCCTCTATTTTCTGCGTCTCATTCCTGATCTCCTTAGTCCTCTCATTTCTTGTTTTCGTTAGCAATACCTCTATGATTCCTACTAGGACCAGATATAACACTAGCAGAAATATGGTGAAGCCTATAATGCCTTCGTGAACAAAATAACCTACAGCGGCTATTATAACAGCAGCAGCTACACGATAAAGTGGCCCTCCTACTCCTTCTGTTAAGGATGATTTGATCCTGTCAATAAAGGTTTTCTCTAAACTTCCTTCGACCGTCTCACCAGGCACCTCAGTTCCTCCCCATCATGCAATAAGGGTCTGTGGTTCTGACTCCAAATGAATCCCGTTAAGACGTATACTCACTTCCCGTCTCACCTCGTCGGAAGCAAATGAGTACTCGTTCGCTCTCGCCATCAGAAACTCATACCTGGGGGGGTCGAAGCCAAAAGATAATGATAAGCGGAGTAACTCTTCTGTGAGACTGCTTCTGCACCGGCCTGGATTATCAGTACAGATAGCGAAAGGGACGTTCATCTCTTCGAATAAGGGGAGAGGAATTTCACGGTACGCGTCAAATATTCCTAAGAGCACGTTGCTGGTTGGACAAATCTCTAACAGGCAGTTCCTGTCAGAAAGCAACCTCATCACGGAGCAATCGAGTGCGGCCGCCACTCCATGGCCAATCCGACGTGCTCCAAGCTGGGTGACCGCCTCACTTATACCAGAGGCACCACACACCTCCCCCGCATGAATTGTGATTCCCAGCCCTCGGTCGGCAGCCATTTCAAAGAAAGAACTGAAATCTGCCGGAGATCCCACATCCTCCACTCCATTTAGGTCCACTCCAACGAAGCAATCGGTGGCTCGGGAGATTACATCAATCATAGCCCAAAACATCTTAATTCTTGCTGGCAATGGTACTTTCTTGAAAGTGTGCCTCGGGACGCCAAGGATACACCTGGTTATCACATTATAGTCACGCTCGCACTCTCGAACAGTTGTCGAGATTTCCTCAATGAAATCCTCAAATCTATAGTGACAAGGGGTATCCCCAAGAAAGCCCTGAGGAGCCATCCGCAACTCAAGGTAAACTACATTGTCTTCAGCAGCGTCACGAACGGCTGAACGGACAATCTGCTTGACCGCTGGAAGACGTGAGAAAAGCTTATTGAGGAATCGCCAGGGCTCAAAGTAATCCGGAAGCTGCTTTGCAACGGGCTTCTTGGTGATAATGGCTTCGAGATCAGCTTCCACCCATGTCGGTAGGGGAAGATCATGGCTGCTCGCAACCTCTATCGCAGTCCGCGCAGTAATTGTCCCGGTAAGATGGCGATGAAGGTCAATTTTTGGAAGGAACTTTAGCGTCTTGTAAAGTTCTCCTTCACTGCTGTACTTAAAGAGACACTCTTGCTTGACTTGAACCATAAGGGTTATCGCTAACTAATATGCTTTATTTCCTTGGGACGGGTGCGGGCAAGAGAATTACCCCGCTGGCTTTCTTAAGCCGATCACTTTTCCCTAGTCTACGTCTGGTAGACATCTCCTTTGTTGGGTATGGCTAGCAGTGGCCAGGCCTCAGGGTACGGGGAATGAATCTATGAGCTGAAACCAGCAAGCACTCCGGACACTCTTCCCCTGCTATTATATCACGGCATTTGGCACGCAAGTGTGCCCGGAAGATTCCCTTAGCATCCTCCGCTGCTGAGGCAGGATAGTCACCACTCCTCACGAGATATATCCTGACAAGCATTCCCGGGACGTCACCTATGGCATATGCGAACCACTGTGAGAACACCGGACCTCCCAAACAGCACCACATCCTTGTGGAAAAATCGCCCATTCACAGGCAGGATAGTGGACAAACCAAAAGAAAGATACCCCAACCCCTGCTTGCTGGCAACTGAGAAATCAAGGACCAGCCCGTCTTTGATCTCCTAGGAAGATCACGCCACCAGATCCCTGCCTGTACAGGCCTATGACTCACTCAGAGTTGAAATGATGGGCCGGTCAATACGGAAGACTCGTCCGATTGTCAGTGAATCGATCCGGGCCTCATAGAAAAAGCCAGCCCTCTTCAGGCTGGCTCAAGTTCCCCATCACCCCACTCTGGTCAACGTCACCTCGACCTGCTTCTGGTCCCCCAGGCAGACGGGCAGGAAGTCACAGTACGAGCAGTGCGGGCCGGGACGTTTGTAGAAGACACGGTCGTGGATCTGTTGTGCCACAAGGCCGAGCTTCTCCAGGTACTCCCGCAGCTGCTCCCCCGTGCGGTGGGACAGGTACCAGTCGATACGCGGTTCCTTAGTCTTGACAAGCACCAGGAGGGCACACTGTTCGGCGGTGGGATCGGCGAGCTGGTACGCCGTGAGCTGGTCGGAAAGGGCCACCTCATGCTCTTCGTAGGTCGAGGAGGACGTCTTGAAGTCGATCACCGTGCGCTTGCCCTCCACGTCGGCCACCAGATCGACGACCCCCACGAAGGGGAGTTCCAGACTGCTGATAGTGAGCGTGAAGGGTCTCTCGGAGGCGTGGACGGTGCCGATCTTCGAGTACTCCTCGGTCACGAAGCGTTGCAGGAGAATGGTCCCTTTCTCGTTGAGCTTCTCCCAGGTCTCGCGGACGGCGTAGCGCAGCTTGCGCTGCTTCATTCCGTCCCACGCGGCTTGGAAGTGGGCCACCGGGTCTCCCGTGCTTTGGAAGAGACAAGCAAGCGACTGGTGGATCAGCTTCCCGAAGACGAGGTTGGCCGGGTCCTGTTTGGGCCGCAGACCTTCCAGGTAGTAGAGGCGGTACTGTTCGGGGCACGTGAGGTAACGGCTGGCTTGGGAGTACGAGAGGTGCGGGAGAGTGGCGGGAATCAAGGCGTCATCGGTTTGTGTGGCGGCTTGTGTCATCGGTAGCCTCCCGCGTTCCGGTCGGGCATGACCTGGACAATGTTCTGGTAGCGCCCGTCCTTGCTCATCTCGGTGACGACCTTGCAGGGGTGGTTGAACTCCACGTCAGGATGGACGTCGGTGGGGTTGTAGCGGAAGCCCGCGTCGGAGAGAGCGTCACAGAGGTGCCGTTTGTCGCCGAAGAGCTTGAGCTGCTTGCCCTCGACGTCGAAGGCCAAGTACATCCGCCAGCCGCTCCGGGTCTGCATCCCGCCACAGTTCAGGATGGTGGCCGGGATCGGGGCGCCGTTCCCACCGTGGTCACGTTCGTTGCCATCTCCGCGTTGCTGCCCGTTACCCTGCGAGCGGCCCGGATGTTTCTCCCTGAAGCTCTTGACGATGGCTTCCTGGAGCGAGAGCGCCGTGCTCGCCTGGTTCATGGTGGCCTCGAATTGGGCTTCGTGGACCGGGCAGGACAGTTCCACCGAGAGCGAATCGATATGACCATCCGGCGAGATGCTGCGCTTGAGGGTAAGGTCGCTGGGGAAGCGGGGCGGATTGAAGCTGCGGTCCATTCCGGGCTGAGCCGACTCCTCTTGAATGGCGCGGCGTTCCTCGACTTCCACGGGATCAATTTCCTCCTCGACTCCACTCCCTCCCCGTCCCCCGAAGACGGCGTTGATGTGCTCGCAGCGGTAGCGGGGGTCAGGACGGTTAGTGAAGTCGGTGCAGGTACAGGTGGGTGCGGCGGGTGTGCCGCGAACGAGGAAGATCGTCTGGGGATCGTCGGGTGAGTAGACGCTGAAACCATGTTCGGCTTCGGTGATCACGTAGAGGGGTTCGGGACTCCTTGAGACAGGGGGTGCTGGGTACGCGTGCTGGGCCATGGTGTGGGTCCTCCTTGATTGGGTTGGGTGTATGGGTTCACAAAGAACCGTTGTTCTGCGCCCAGCGTACCGTGTGGGTGGGAAGAAAAAAGGAAGGGAGAAATGCCGCGAGAGGTCACTCTTGCAGACTTTCTTAATTGATAAGCCGTGGGAGGATTGAGGAATGGACCCTAACCGCATCACCTACTTCGCCCGCACCAACTACCGGGGCGAAAGCAAGCCCTTCGGCATCAAGCAGCGGGACCGCTTGTCGCACGTCTATGTGATTGGGAAGACCGGCACAGGGAAATCGACGCTGCTGGAGACCATGATGCTACAGGACCTCGACAACGGGATTGGCTTTGCCCTGCTCGATCCGCATGGAGATTTGGTGGAACGGATCGCTGCTCACCTGCCCGAAAGCCGGAAGGGCGGCGTCCTCTACCTCGACGTGGCCGAGCGCAGCTGTGCCTGGGGATACAACCCACTGGAGCGGGTGCCACAGGAGAAGAAGTCCGTTGCCGTGTCCGGCCTCTTGGAGGTGTTCCGCAAGCTGTGGCCGGACTTCTGGGGACCGCGTTTGGAGCATATTCTCCGGAACGTCTTGTTCGTACTCCTTGACCAATCTGAAGCTACACTGGCCGACATTCCCCGGCTTTTTGAGGACAAGGCCTACCGGCGGGAAGCTGTACTACACACCGCTAACCCGCAGGTCCGAAACTTCTGGCTCAAGGAGTACGAAAGCTACCCGGCGCGGCTGCGGGCTGAAGCCATCGCCCCTATCCAGAACAAGGTGGGGGCGTTCCTCGCCGATCCCATCCTGAGCCGGGTCCTCACTCAGAAGGAGAGCACCTTCTCGTGGAGAAAGGTGATGGACGAAGGCAAGGTGCTGCTGGTCAATCTCGCCAAGGGGAGGATCGGAGAAGGCAATGCGTCCCTGCTCGGATCGCTACTGCTTTCAGGAGCATATGTGGCTGCGTTAGGAAGGGCAGATCAGAAGCAGGAGGACCGCCGGGACTTCATTTTGTACCTGGACGAGTTCCACAGCATTGCCACGCCGACGCTGGCCTCCATGCTCTCGGAGCTGCGTAAATTTGGCGCGGGATTAGTCTTGGCGCACCAATTCCTCTCCCAAATCGACCCGCTCATCCGGGATGCGATCTTGGGCAACGTGGGGACGATCATCGCCTTCCGGGTGGGCCTGCCTGACGCCGAGTTCCTGGCCAGGGAGTTCTTCCCCGACTTCACGCCGCTCGACTTCACCCACCTCCCCAACCATGAGATCTACCTGCGGCTGATGATCGATGGGAAGGTGTCGAGGGCGTTTAGCGGGGAGACGACCACGACAGTTCTCTCGCTATTAGGTCACAGCGACGGCCGTAAGTGAACGCTACCAGACTAGACAGAATTCGCCACCACTAGCACATATGGTAGCTCTTGCATGATCTTCCCCCCAGATGTAGAGTGGGATCATCGAATAGCTACCGGCAGAGGCGGAAGCGATGCCACCCTGACGGAGACAGAAAGAAGCCATGCCAAATAAATCAGACCCGATGGAAGATAACATTGTGAAATACCCGCAGACCGATATGAGAACTGAATCGGACTCAAGGGGTCACCGTAATCGCCCGACAGAACGAGTACCTGGAGTTTTGGACGAACGACTACTTCCCGATCCCGATTTCAATACTCTTTGGAGCGCAATCGTACTTCCAGACAATCTGAAGGACCAGCTACTCTGCCAATCGATTCTGAACTTCACCTTAAGGTACCGTCTGAGCCGTGCTGCCGTTCCGCTGCACGGTCTGATCGTACTCGTGGGTCCTCCTGGTACCGGCAAGACTTCGCTTGCCCGTGGTCTCGCCACGCGGATTGCGGAATCGTTTCCAGGTGAAACTCAATTCCGTTATGTTGAGGTCGAGCCCCATGGACTCACAAGTTCCTCTCTGGGAAGGAGCCAGAAAGCAGTCAGGGACTTCCTCGGAGAAACCATCGCTGAGCGGGCCTGTATGGGTCCGCTGATCGTTCTCTTGGATGAGGTAGAAACACTCGCAACTGATCGTTCTAAGCTGAGTCTGGAAGCAAACCCGGTAGATGTCCATCGAGCAACGGACGCTGTTCTCGCCCAGCTCGATCAATTGGCGACCAATCACCCAGCTTTGCTATTCATCGCAACAAGCAATTTCCCAGAGGCAATTGATAGCGCTCTAATTTCACGCGCGGATCTCGTCGTGACAATTAATCCTCCCGATATGGACGCATGTGGCAAGATACTTGACGATACGCTTCGTGCGTTTGCCGACGAATTCCCTGGCATCAAACGTATCATCGGCTCGGATGAGTTCAAAGAGGCCGCAGGTCTCTGCGTCGGCTTGGATGGCCGTCAGATCCGGAAGGTGGTAGTAACAGCGTGTACCTTCAATAAGGAAACGGCACTTGATCCTAACAGATTGACTGGACGTGACTTGATCCGTGCCGTGAGGCAAGTGAATCAGCAAAGTAATGGGGGTGTCTTCAAATGAGTGTGGTAGCAAGAAAGATTAGGTCAGTTCCAGTACGGTCAGCAGGTGCGACGTGGGATTTCATCGGCTCGTTGCTTGTGCCCGATGGATCCTCCCCCGCACGAAGAGAGATTGAATCCGTAACGGGGGTTGCGTCTACGCTCATTTCCTCTGAGGCAATGAGGGACGCGGCAATTGTTTGTACTGGTGAGGGTCCCCGAGTGAGGATCTACTGTCTCTACGACGACGATGCAATTGATGGGGAACAATCGAGCGAGTCCAACCTACCCTCCAACCCGACACAAGGGGAATGGAAACTTTCCTTGCCTTGCCCAGGCGAAGATCTCGAATGGGTGAGGAGCGTCCTCAAGAACAAATCGAGACGGATTACTGCTCGCGATCTCACTGACCGTCATGAAGCATCTGATTCCAAGAGCCAAGGCTTTTCTCCACCAATGATTAGCAAGGAGGCCTTTTCCCGCCCATGAGTTCATACTCCTTAGTTCAGAATCGGACTTATACATACACACACTCTGTCACGTATGTTTCTGAGAAGATTCTTCTCTGCCTCAAGGAAATCGTTCGGGAGATCGGCTTAAACCCTAGCAGACTCTCTGAGGATTGGGAGGTCTTACAGAAAGGGATCTCGACGTGGCTTGAGAGCCGTCATCTAGCGAGAGTCCACCTTGAAATCTATGACCCAAACGGAAGCAAATTGGTTCGTCGGTGGGACTTTGACATTGAATATGACTACCCTGGGTCTGACTCATTCTGGGCCGATACAGCAGATATCAGGTATCATCTCCAAAAAGCAGGGTTTGTGCCAGATCGGTGTGAGTATCGGGTCATCGCTTCAACGCGCGAGGGACGCCCCGATGTCCCTGGGTGGTCTTCGTGCACGTTCTTGTCAACCGACTCATTAAGTCAACACTCGATAGGAACAACCATCTTTGGCAACAACGGGTTGGCCTCAAAGACAGCCTATTGGAGATAACGACTCATGATCTCAGTACAGGACGCATTCAAGGAGTTCGCAAGCCGGTTGGAACTGACAAAGCCGGAACAGGAAGACGCCTCTAGGCGCCAGAAAGAAATTCGAGCCTACCTCGACGAGAAGTTCCATATCGATCATGATTTCTTGACGGGCTCTTACAAGCGATGGACAAAGACCAAGCCTCTCAAAGACGTAGACATATTCTGCTGCCTTGCGGAGGAGGAGAATCACTATCGCAAGAAACATCCCTCCGAAATCTTGGGGGCGTTCGAGGACGCACTTGTTCCAAAGTACGGTCGCCAAAATGTGACTCGCAAGCGTCGTTCGGTTTCAGTTGGCTTTGGTTCGACTGAAGAAGAAGAAAGGGTGATGAGTTTTGATGTCGTCCCCGCTTTCCCCAAGGGTGACCATTACGAAATTCCCGACACCGCAGATCCCAGAGAGTGGACTGAAACGGATCCAAGAATTCATGAGGATCGGGCGAAAGAAGCCAATGACTGCTTTTCTGGAGAGTGGAAGCGTATTGTTCGGATGGCTAAGAAATGGAACGATTTCCATAACAATCCCGTCAAGCCCTCGTTCCTCATTGAAGTTATGGCCCTCGATCTGCTTGACCCGCCTTTTGGAGGCGATTATCGAAGAGAGCTAAAGGCGTTTTTCGCGTCGATGGCTGACGGGATCGACCGAGAGTGGATGGACCCTGCAGGGCTTGGGCCACCGGTGAGTGACACAATGGATTTGGTTCAGCAGGCAGAGGCTAAGCAGGCTCTGCACGATACCGAGAGGTCCGTTACTTCTGCGATGCGCTTAGAGGAGCGTGGTTCGAATGGCGAAGCGCTGAGAGCTTGGCGTGACCAAGTATTCGGACCGCTATTCCCTCTTTCCTGAAATCTATGAATCACTTAGAGCACGTTGATCTCGCTCGTTTGTTCTCGGACCTACAGAACCAGTTATTGACCAGCTTCGGCGTGATCAAGAGAAATGTAAGACATTCTGGGGCCAAAGGGTTTGGGACCGAGACAAAGTGGGTGGAAGTTCTGCGGAATTATCTGCCAAAGCGCTACGGCGTCGAGAAGGGATTCGCTGTAGACGCTAATGGATGCATTAGCGATGAACAGGACATCATCGTTTTCGATCCTCAGTATACTCCATTCATCCTTAGACAGGATGGCCTCTTGTATATCCCGGCAGAGAGTGTTTATCTCTTAATCGAGTCAAAACAGACCCTATCCAAACAGCATCTCGAGTACGCGGGGAAGAAAGCACAGTCAGTTCGAAAGCTAAGAAGGACGTCGGCACGAATTCCACACGCTGGAGGAACCTTTGAACCAAAGAAGCCATTTAGAATCCCTGCAGGAATTGTGGCTCTGGACTCCGAATGGTCTCCCCCCTTCAATGACGCATTCAGATCGGCACTGGAGAACCTCTCCTCCTGTCCAGATTATCAGATCGACTTTGGCTGTGTATTGAATTCCGGATCATTTCACGTTGAATACATCGAGTCAGCCCCGATGGGCATCTCCTTGAGTAAGTCAGACCACGCCCTCATGCATTTCCTGTTCACGGTCTTTGAGACCCTTCAGTCATTGGGTACGGTCCCCGCAATTGATGTCCCACAATACAAGAAGTGGATTGACTCCTAAACGAGCAACGCACAAGTTGATCGGGGTACCAGGTTCCCTTGGCACCACGGACTTTTGCGGCTCTCACGGAACTCGCGAAGGCGATGGGTGAACCGATGGAGATGGTGTTGGAGCATGCCGTCGAGGACTACCGGAGGCGGGATTTTCTGGATGATCTGAACGCGGATTTTGCAGCTCTCCGGAACGACCCTTGGGCGCGGGAGGAGGAGCAGCGCGAACGGAAGGCGTGGGATGTCACACTCGCTGACGAATCGGCGGACGCATGAGCAATGATTCCCCACGGCGAGGAGAAATCTGGTGGGTTGATCGCGGTACACCGATGGGACACGACCAGGGCGGGAATCGTCCCGCGCTCATCCTCTCGGTCAATCCGTTTATCCGAGGACCCGATCTCGTTGGGGGCCTTCCCCTAACCACCCGCGCCAAGCACATTTGTTCCCACGTTGCGGTACCCCCACCAGAAGGCGGTCTCTCCGAACCGAGCTTTATCCAGTGCGAGGACATCCGGTTCGTCTCCAGAGCACGGTTGATGGAGAGGATTGGGCAGGTGACCCCTACAACCCTTCGCTCGGCGGAGACGATAATCCGGTACCTTCTGGGACTGTAACCGATGAGCGCATTCTGAGACGACCGACTACCCGTCGTCTTTTTTCTGACTGACACCTCTTGTTTGGCCCCGCTGTTTGCCCTACCTTCAGTATTGTCACGCCTGAAAAACAAGCCCATGGAGGAGAACTGAGCGAACGAACCGTCTCAGGAACGTAGCCGTTCTGTCGGTACCCAGAGTGTCCCAACGAGCGACCCAAGAGGTTGCCTCGCATTGGGCCTCTCCTTTCTCTGGGTACTCCCCATGGGCAGGTCAGGCGTGACACCAGTGCGGGGCACCATTGTCTCCGCACGGTCCCTTCGCGCTCCGGCGCGTGTGGAGGTGTCGTATCATGGCTTCGCTTCGCTACCCCCTATTCCTTGCTCTCGTTCTAGTCCTTTTCTCCCC
>Ga0209542_10007422_pt1 | contig 20866 bp, 18 predicted proteins | sample RifCSPhighO2_01_FD_184028 | JGI IMG/M metagenome (GOLD analysis project Ga0209542, IMG submission 184028) | Soil microbial communities from Rifle, Colorado - Rifle CSP2_plank highO2_0.1 (SPAdes) (version 2) | ecosystem: Environmental > Terrestrial > Deep subsurface > Rock core/Sediment ... | reverse complement strand
CGGCTTGCGCTTTTTCCTTGTTTTGTTGGTTTCTTTTTTCATACAACTTCATTGTACTAAAGTTGCATTTCAAAAGAGAATTTTCGATATGTCGTTGCCTACAGATGAAAGTTCCTTTTTGGAGGTATAGTGCTATGGCAAAAAACCAGTCGTTAGTTCCTCTGCCGATCTTTGACACTCATGTTCTGGAGCGCGTTCTCAAGCTTGAGAGCGAGTTCCATGATCCGTCGCCATTGACGGATGACCAGGTGAAATCGGATATTAGAGAGTACTTGGATTTCCTGAGGTGGCACAAGATGCATCCGGGTAAAAGCTATTTACCCCCCGTGCGTGTTGATCGCGTCTGGCACATTCACATCATTCAAACCGAGGACTACGTGCGCGTTTGCCAAGAATATCTTGGCAAGTTCCTGCATCACGCCTCCATGATTTGCGGTGTTGGCCAGGAGCACGTATATCCATGGTATTATCGTGGCGAGCGTGAGAACGAGCAATTCGCTGCTTAATGCGATTGCTAACTATCCCACAATTACAAACGGCGATACATGTCTGATCGCCGTTTTTTATTTAAGTGAAAAAAGTTAAGTTAATATTGTAGTTACTGAAGAAACATATTCGTCGAGGGCGGCAGTTTGAAAATATTGAAGTATTATGTTAATGTGAGATAATTAATTTAAGATTATGGAGTCAATTGAGATGAATAATGATAATACGCCTGAAAATAACCCCGATCTATTTAGGGATTTTGAAGAAATGCCTAGCTCTTATCATACATTATACCCTAAATATTGGAGCCCTTATAAGACAGCTGAAGAAAAAATAGATTATCAAAAAAGATTACCAACTGAAATTCAACCCTTTATTCGCGGATATTTTAGAAAGCACAAAGACGAACTTTCTTCTTACCAAAACGAAAGTGTGGCAGAATATCTCAATCATACTATGGAAGCGTGGGATCAACATATCCAAGTCAACCGTCAGATAGATTGTTTTCTCTCTTATGAAAAAAACAATATCTTCGGAGATTGGTCCCCTAAGGAGTGGGGGTTGGCAAGGCGGCTTCTTGTTGCCGGTATGGAGACTGACCATATCAAAGCCATGTATTCTGGGGGAATTAAGAAAAGATTAGATTCTGAAGCGGAAAGGTTGGAGCAAAAATATAAGAATAATCCAGAGGTTTCCGAAGTTCTTATGACTCCGTCGTTTTTTACTTTTTACGTGTCCAGGGAGCTTGACTACCAGAGATATTTCCTTAGTAATGCTCAAGATCAACCAAGTGACAAACTGAAAAAAGAATTAATTGAAAAATATTGTTCTGGCGACGAGCGTGTTTTCGAGAATCAATTGAGTGAAATTGAAAGTAAAAATCGTGGGAGAAGCTCGGAACAAATTGAATTAGAAATAGATGATATGGAGTCAGTAGCTAAAGAAAATGCCAGGAAAAAGATGTACGCAATGATGGATAGGCCCGATGTTCGTAATTTTGATAATCTCTTAAAGTTCGACAATACTACAGAATACGAATACACTTATTCATTAAAAGGACTCCCAGATCTTTTTTTAAGAGAGGAGATTTTGAGGAGATTAGTTGAGAAAAAGAAAATAGAACCAGAAATATCTGTATTCTCTCTGACACTTGATGATTTTAAAGAAGCTATTGATACGCAGATACGGGAAGAGGATGAGCATTTCACAATTCGCCTCAGAAAGTATCGACAACATTTTGATACTTGCGGTACAGCCTGCATTATGTCTATTTTAAATAGAAAAGGTTTTCCTCTGAATGAGGAAATGGAGTTAAAAATCTGGGAAATGGTAGGTCAGCCATATAATTTCCCTGGTGGGTTGGCCGAAGTACTTCTGATGAATAAATTTAATGTAACTTATATTCAGGATAAACCCGAGCTCTTAGATAGAAATAACCCAGAGTTCACCTCAATGTCTGACGGACTTTTATCTGCTGCAAAAAATTATATTTCATTATTCGAGAAGGCTTTTAATAGGGGATTAAAATTTCAAGTTGAGGACTGGAGTTTTGAAAGGGTTCAAGCTGAAATTAGACGAGGAAATCCATGTATTATATATTTATATGTTTCTGATACAGTTACTCATGTTGTTCTTGCACACGGAATGAAGGGTAACCTTCTGGAAATAATGGATCCTTTGGGAGATATTAAATATTTGTCTATGGAAGAACTAAATAGAAATATTATTCATCCTATGGGAAAACGAATGCTGAAGGTAGATAAATTGCCAGATGATTTTTTTAGTACTATTGAAAATGGTTTGTCAGCTGTAGAATATTAATGATGTTATAAAAGTTCTAAAGTGTTTGTTTCACATGATTAGAAAATAGCCTTATCGACCGAGATGCATCATATTGGATATACTCGGATAAAACCCATTTATCCTTAGAGGATGGGGTTCTAGACCAAGGAACACAGCTAGGGTTGGAAGTATCGAGTGATCAGAAAGCGTCACAAAAGATCGATATTCTCGACTCCTCATCCCAGTTCTTAAAAATGTTGGAATAAAATTGATCGGACAAGGACAATCAGAATAATACATGCTTTTTTATTTCTGGGGATGAGGTATAATAAATACCATAAATTACATTAAACAAACAATGGATTAGTCTGCCAAAAGTGGTACAATAGCATAATATGCATTTTGGAGAGCATTTAACAATTGACGGGTATGGAGGTAATTTTCAAAAGCTGAATGATAAAGAGCTGGTTTTTAAGTGTCTTAATGAATTGCCGAAAAAAATAGGAATGAAAAAATTATCAGAGCCTTCCATATATCACGCACTGCCTAATGGCAAAAAAGATCCAGGCGGATGGACGGGTGTTGTTGCTATCCAAGAGAGTCATATAAGCATTCATACTTTTCCCAAAAGAGGTTTTGTAAGCGCCGATGTTTACAGTTGCAAAAACGGACTTGACACCGAATTTATTATTGACTACTTTAAAGACGCTTTTAATTTACAAGACATAGAACAAAATTTCATAAAAAGAGGAACAAGATATCCAAAAGAAAATATTTAAATATCATATGAATCAGTGTCTGCAAGCTATAAAATAAAATGCAAAAATGAAGACTTCCAAGTAACGGAGGTTTCTTTAATGCCTTCTCTCGCATCCAAAAAACCTCCTCGGTTTACATATTTCTGGCTTCAAAAATCTGGACTTACGACTTTCGATATCTTGGATTGCATTAAGTCATTTTTCAAGCTTAGATTTGAAGATGTTGCTAATCAAGGATTAAAAGATGAAGACGCAGTTACAGAACAACTTATTTCTGTGAAAAAGATTTTGAGTAAAAAGAATATCACAGCTTTTAATAAAAAGTATGGGGCAGGAAATAAATATTCTCGAATCAAGTATGTTATTGGTTATGGAAGAGAGCCAGTGAAAGAACGGATGCTCCATGGAAATTCATTTCGAATTGTGGTGAGGAATCTGGAAAGCAGGATTGCTAATAATCTTTTAAACTATCTTTCCGCTCACAGATACCATCATTTTATCAATTATTATGACAATCAAAGATTTGGAATGCCAGGCGGACCCTATAATACCCATTTAATTGGTGAGGCAATAGTTAAAAGAGATTGGAAAGAGGCCTACAATCATATTAAAATCACCAACAACATTCCGCCTAGCTTTTTTCCAAAATTGGAAAATGCTATTAATTGTAAAGAAGTTTTTAAAACAATCAACCCCAAAAAGGTTTCTTTCTTTGTTTATGCGTATAATAGTTTTCTATGGAATAATCAAACTTCTTTATTGATTAAAGAGAATACTAAAAGCAAAAAGCGTCAGTTTGAAAATGTTGGGCATCTATATTTACAACAGCACACTCATTTCAGTGTCCGCACATTTGTGAGGCAAGCGGGTATGAATTTGTAAAGGATAAATTTACAGCCAAACGAAAAGTTAATAGCAGGAATGTTGTAGTTGCGACTACAATATATGCTCACGACTTGAAAAATGACGAATTGCATAGGAACAAGAAAAAACTAACCATTTCATTTTTTCTGCCAACCGGTAGTTATGCCACTATGATAATCAAACAAATTTTTCTAAAAATTAGTAAATTATGAGCAGAAATATTGAAATAGAAATACGCGGTCCGCTAACGAAAGAAAAATTCGATGGCTTGGTATGCTTTTTTGAGGCGAGGGCAAAAAAGACAGCGGAGAAAGATAGAGTTTTGATTGACTACTCCACCTTTTTAGAGGGTGGAGTAGAAAATAGGCATAAAGATATACGATTGCGAGTAACTAATGGTATTCCCGAAATTATTGTTAAAGTTGGTGAGTGGGGAGGTACTGAACAGCGAAAAGAACTTTCCGTTTTTACTAAACAAGGTGAGTTTGATACTCTCGTTGAGATTTTTGGCACACTTGGATTTTGCAAAGGAATGCTGTGTGTAAGAAAAAGTAAAGTTTATGAATACAAAGGCATTGAATTCGCACTCGTAGAAGTACCGGGGCATAGTTATTATTATGAAGCAGAAAAAATGGCTCACGAAAAAGAAGATGCTGAAAAAATAATTAAAGAAATTAAAAATGTTTGTAAAGACCTTAGTCTTAAAGTCTTTGATAAGAAACAATTTTTTGAGTACATAGACAAACTGAACAGGGAATCTAACGAGATTTTTGACTACAAAAATTACACTCCAAATTATTTTAAAAATAGATTCAATTTGTAGGGCGAAAAGAAAAAACGAGCGGTAGGGTTTTAAACCTATCGCTCGTTGGTGGTTGTTTTCATCCATGATGACCTCTCACAAAGACTTTCCCGCGGATAATCTTATGTGCAGGTCTGTTGTGGATGACGGCGTGTCGAGCAAACTCTTGGTCACAAGAATGGCACTTGAGATCGCCTTTAGTGTAATCCGACATTATCATGTCAGCGTAGCACTTTATGAGCATTCCTGCACCCTCCTTTTTGTAGCGGTAGAGCAGGGTCGTGCACTTAGCGCAATGCACTGCGATTGTGTATGTTTTTCCCATATAATCTCCTAGTATAACGCCTTGATAGCGTCGAATTTTGGAGGACATACTCCAACGCAGGCGTTGCACGAAATGCAGTTATCAGCGATAACCGCCAGTGGTTTTCCGCCTACACGACGAACCATTGAAAGAGCATCAAAGGCGCAAGACTGTATGCAAATTCCGCAGCTCGTGCACCTCTCTTTAATCACGATTGGACGAGGCGACGAGAACTGGTGTTCGCCAGTTTTTTCGAGCGTGAGTCCAATGAGATCTTTAACCGAGCTGTACTTCGGGTTCTCATCGAGAAACCTCTGTAAGCCGGTTGTGATCCGTCTAAAGACCCTCGGACCCTTAAGTGCTGGCGCAGTGTAAAGCTGAACCGCACTTGCACCTGCCATCAGCATCTGAATCACATTGTCAGCAGTGAAAATTCCACCACAGCCGACGACTGGGATGCGAAGTGCTTCTGAAAGCTGATGTACGCACCACAGAGCGATGGGGAAAATTGCTTTTCCCGTCACTCCACCGCCTCCGCCTTTGATTCCAAGTTTCGGTTTGGCAGTTTTGGTGTCGATCAACATTCCAGGGCCTATGCTGTTTGTGCAGACGATGGCATTAGCTCCCAGCTCTTCCGCTTGCTTGGCCATCGAGACCAGTGGGTTTGAATACGACAACTTGATCCAGATTGGTGTCGTCGTAACGCCACGCACTTTTTTCATCAGTTGTTCCAGATGAAGCACGTCAACATTCAGGTTTCCGTGTAATGCTCCGGAATGCGAGCAGGATATGTTGATCTCGTAAGCGTCAACACCTATCTCGTCAAAGGCTCGAATCAAATAGTAACAGCTATCCAAGTCGCGCCCAGAAAGCGAGATAATAATGGGACAACCAGTCTCCTTGACTTGGCGTACGCCGTGATCTTGCCAATCCGTCCACGGCTTTTCGTTTCCCCACTCGCAGTTGAGCATGCTATCTTGGCCGAAAACTGCGTAGCGCGGAACCGTAATTCTCGAGCGTTCTGGCGGGACATGTTGTTTGAGCGACCGGGTGATTATACCCGAACAACCATACGGTCGAGCTCTTAGAAAGAACTCAGGTGTTTCGGTGATGTACCCTGAAGCCAACAACAACGGCGTTTGTAGTTTCAGTGTGCCGACTTGTGTCTTGAGAGACATAGCTACCCTCCTTTCGTTGTTAGATGTGGCGTTAAGATTGCAAGAACTTCGTCCAGCACCGAAGATTCTCTGGCTTTAGTAATCTCAATCACTGAAGCGAACAAAAACCTTCGCCGTAGGATTGTCTCGATCTCGCTTTTGGCTGTCGCAACTCTTTTCTCTATCTCTGCCAGACTTTCCGTTTTTCGCACAATAGAAAGTCTTTTGTGAAGCAGTGAAAGATCAAAAGTCACAAGACTGATAGCGAAAATCGCTGGGTTAATTCTGAACGCTTCCAACAGATTGTCTGAATGCAACTCAGTTAGTTTTATACCTGAATTCGGAAGCAAGTCTTCTTTTTTAAGGCCATAACGATAACCGAAGAGGTCTTGAACTAAAACAAGTTCGCCGAGTCCAGCCAGCTGATTGAATTCAGGAAGTGAAATGTGAATTCTGTTTCCGCCCTGCTCGTTTGACCGCAAAGGGCGGGTTGTAAACCATGCTAATTCCTGAATGTGCGGATAAAGTTGTAGTAGTCGTTCTTTAATGAAGCCCTTGCCGATTCCGGAGGGACCACTAAGAGAAATAATCATTGTGCCCTCCTTTTCTAGTTGTGAAAGAACATAATCTTGGACCATCGAAGATCAAATCTAAAATACCACCAATCTCGCTTTTTGTAAACATCTAGTATCGTATAATACAATACTCTTTGTGGCGGGATTTCTATTTTGTGGTATAATGGAATTAAAGTTTATAAAAAGAGGAACAAGATATCCAAAAGAAAATATTTATTAAATTATGATATTTGATTTAGAGGTGAAAGAATTAATAGGTATGATGGCGGGAATTATATCATTGGTTGCTTATTTTACTGACAGGTAGTATCATTAACTTAATAAAGATTATGGAAGTGAATAACCAAATTTTTATGCATAAAAATTCAAGAGATGAAATTTTGATGTTTCACGTTTTTTCTAGTATTCATAATGAGTACCAGAAAAAGAGTTTTTCTTTATTAAAAAATATTTCTGAAAATTTTATTTGAAAAATACACTTATTAACAAGTGTATTTTTTTTAAAAAAAATAATAATAATTTATATATATGAAAGAAAAAGATCGGGCATTTAGTTCTATAGATTTTGTAGGTCAATGTTTGGTAGATAAAGAAAGAACTACCGCCTTTCATAAGGTAATTGATCGGATAGTTAAAAAAAATGATATTGTTTTAGACCTGGGTACAGGTTCTGGGGTTCTGGCACTTTCAGCAGCTAAATCAGGTGCAAAAAAGGTCTATGCAGTTGAACTAGATAATTTTGTAGCTAAAATAGCCAAGGAAGCAATATTGAATAACAAATTTAACAAAAAAATTTCTGTTTTAATTGACGATGCGAGAACATTACACCTTCCCCAGAAAACTAAGTTTAATATTGTGATTTCTGAAATGCTTACTACTGGGATGGTTGATGAATCTCAAATACAGGTTGTTAATAATCTGCACGAAAAAAAATTAGTTGATAGTTCTACGATTTTTTTACCTCTTAGGCAGGATACACACATATCGCTTGTAAATGCGGATTTTACTATGTTTGGTTTTAAAATTCCTATGATTTTACATCTTTGGAAGTGGCATAAATGGTCTAATTTAAAAATAAAAAATATAACAAATCAGTTACTTTTAAGTTCAATCTATTTTAATAAAATAAACAAAGAAAAATTTGATATAATACTCTCTTTTAAAGTAAAAAATAATGGAATAATAAATAGTCTTTATCTTACAAGCCGTACTTTTTTAACGGATAAAGATTTTCTTGGTGATACCGAAGCGCTAAATGCTCCAATGCTTGTACCAATATCTGAAAAGTTTGTGAAAATGGGGCAAAAAGTTAAATTAAAAATAAGCTATACTTTTGGTAGTGGTTATAGAGATTTTAATGCAAGGTTTATAGTATAAAATAATGGAAAACTACACTTTATACGGACAAATAGCTACATCTATAATAACTATAGCTTATCTGCCTTATGTTTTTAGTATTATAAGTAACAAAACAAAGCCAAATAAAACAACATGGTTAGTTCTTTTTTTAATAGGTATTATTACTTTTTTTGCTTATAAAAATGTTGGTGCAGTTGCCACCTTAGGAGTTGCCTTAGCAAATGTTATAGGTCCTTTATTTATTTTTATTTTATCTTTAAAATATGGAGAAGGTTGGGAAAATATAAAAGATTTTAAATATTTAATACTTTCAGTAATAGCTATAATTTTATGGCAAATATATGATTCTCCTTTAACAGGTCTTGTATTTAACTTAATTGCTGATTCTACTGCTTTTCTGCCTACAATAGTTAAATCTTACTTAAGACCAGAGACAGAAGATATGTTAACTTGGTTTTTATTTCTTACTGGAAATATAATTAATCTTTTTGCAATAGAAATGTGGCAATTTAGTATTTATATATATCCCGTATATATTTTAATTGCTGAAAGTATAGTATTTTTACTACTTTTTATTCACTTTTTCAAAGGTAAAAAAATATTGCATATATGCATATAAATTAGCTATTGACACTGTTTTGTATAACAAGGTAGAATTAAATAATTTAACATAGATAAATATTTTAGTATGTTATTACAACTATTTCATAATTTATTAAATAATAAAGTGGCAAGAGTAATTATTGTTATTTATTTAATTTTATTAGTTTTTTGGTTTTGGATATTTTTTCAGGGCTATAAAGAAGGGTTAATCAATAATTTATATGGAGCAATTTATCCACTTATTTCTTTAATAGGTGGTTTGTATGGTATATTTTGGATTTCTAAAAAATGGGGAGAATATAAAAGTGTGGTTGGTAAAGGTATAATTTTTTTATCACTAGGATTATTGGCAGAAGTTTTTGGTCAATGGATGTGGAGTTATTATGTAATGGTTCAAAAAATTGAAGTTCCATATCCATCTATCGCAGATATAGGGTATTTTGCAATTATACCTTTGTATATATATGCTATGTATAATTTTGCTAAAGCTTCCGGAATAAAGATGGGTTTAAGGAGTTTTTTTGGTAAGATACAAGCAATAGTAATTCCATTAATAATGGTTGGTGTTGCTTATTTCTTATTTTTTAAAGATATTCCCTTAGATTTTTCAGATCCATTAAGAACATTCCTTGATTTTGGTTATCCAGGGTTTGAGATTATAGCAATTTCTATTGCTATACTAACTTATAGTTTATCTAGAAATATTTTAGGTGGTGTAATGAGACCACAAATATTATTTATTATCTTTGCTCTAATTTTTCAGTACATAACCGATTATACATTTCTTTATCAGGTAGGAGTCGAAACATATTATAATGGCGGTGTAGTAGATCTATTATATACAACATCGTTTACGATAATGGCCTTAGTTATTATTAATCTAAATTCTACTTACGAAAAAATTAAAAATAGATAGTTAAATTTATGGTTACTTTTGATCAAATCCCACTAAGAATTATCAAAGAACAGGAATTAATTATAGGGCCTTTGGCTTGGAGTGAAGCTGGAAAGGTGAGTGGTCTCATAATTGATCAATCGCACAGTTCAGTTTCTTTTGTTGGGGACGAAAAAGATGTTATTAACCACCTTGTGGAGCAGTATGAAAAGCTTTTTGGGAAGGCTTCTCACGAAGTTTGCAAAGAAGCAGTGCAAGACCTAATCGCTGAAATGCCTCCAGAAGAAATTCCATCTAGTTTGAAATAGATTTTAGTATTATTAACAACAAAAAACACCTTACTCAGGTGTCCTGATTGAGGGCTAAATGCGCCGTGTTTAAAACATCTTTGGTATACAATTAGGGATAATCTCTGTATACACTCTGCCATTGCGTTTTAAAATACCAAAGACTGGTTGCTTTCTGGCACCTCTGCCACATTTTAACTTACCATGGAATCCTCTAATTCTTCTTGCTCCAAAATAGCATTCATCGACTTCAGCTTCGCCGAATATCTTTTTAAATTCCTTATGTTGACGAGCATAAATCGCCAAACGAAATTTCTTAAACCAAAGATTGATCGTGTTGCGATTTATGCTCGTCATACCTGCTATTTTTGAAGCTGGAATATCGAAGCAAAAAAGGGAAATAACTTGTTTAATCTTAAAATTAGTTAATTTGGCCTTTTTGAACTTGATTTCTGTCATTTTTCCATTATATCATGACTGATATCTAGTCTAGAGCTAATATGAATGTAAATCCTGTAATAACGGGACTTTTTTTTATTTTCGTGATATAAACAAACTTGAGTAATTGCGCGGGTATGGCGAAACAGCAGACGCACCAGTCTTAGGAACTGGCGGGAGAAATCCTGTGGGGGTGCAAATCCCTCTACCCGCACAAACTAAACCGCTCAACGGGGTTATTTCCGTTGAGCGGTTTAAATTTATGTCCCAAATTAGCAAGTTAAGCCAATTCTACATCTTCTACTTTGCCGTTGATTAGTTTATTTTTAACATCAATCTTGGGTATTTTAATTGTTAAAACTCCCTTATTTATTTGGGCTTCAGTTTGGGTAGTATCTATATTTTCGGGCAAAACTATTTTTTTAGAAAAAGGTCCCCAGTAACATTCTTGGTAAAAATACTTTTTCTCTGGACTTTCATCAGGATTTACTCTTTGTCCTTTTATAATCATCATATCTTTTTCCACAGCAATATCTAAATCTTTTATTTGAACTCCAGCTATAGCGGTTAAAACCACAAACTCTGAATTTGTTTCAAAAACATCAACCACCAACTCTCCTTCTGGATTAAATATGTTGCTTGCATTTTGAACTACCGCATTACTTTTTGCTTCTCCTAATACATCTCTGTTTTCAGAAGTTGGCTCACTTATTTCTTTAGGAGTTAGTAGTTCTTCTGTTTTTAACTTTTTTCTTTTTACCATAATTCTAGAATCTAGAAAATAGAAAGTAGAATCTAGAATACGAAACTTCGCAATTCTATTTTCTATTTTCTAACTTCTATTTTCTCATTTTTATATTTTACATATACTTTTTATTTTTTTGATTTCATCAAAATCATAAGTCATAAAAATAATTAAGCCCAGTATCACAATTATTGGGATTATAAAATTCCAAGGACCCCGTAATACTATTATAGAAAAATTATATAATCCATGCAAGAAAGTAGCTAAAAATAGTCCCGTTAAACTTAACATTACCTTATTTTTAGACCTAATAAAAGATAGGGCTAAAAAATATCCAAATAAAGCAGAACAGAGAGTATGCAAGAATGTTGCTCCTATAAATCTAATAAAACTTACCGTAACAGCTGTTTTGATAATTGATTGAAAAGATATATTATCTATAGGAGAAAACAAGTAAAGTACATTTTCCACAGCCGTAAATCCTAAGGCGGACACAACCATATAAAGCATAACATCTAATGGTTCGTCCATTTCTGAACTATTAAAAACTGCCAATCTTACTACTAAATATTTTAAAAATTCTTCAGTTAAAGCTATAATTATAAACCATTTTAAAATTTCAATTATAAATGGAGATAAATTTAAAAAATGTAATTGTTCTAGCAAATTAACCAGCGTTATTTGTAAAAAAAATGTTGGAATTGTTATTAGGGCTCCATAAAAAAATACCTTTACAATCATTTTTTTGGGTTCAGGGTTTAAATCTTTTTTTAGATAATAAAAAAGCCAAACTAAACTAGGTAAAACTCCAAATAAAATATATAAAGGTAAACGATAATATTCCATAAGCTAATTTAAAATTTAAAATGATAAATTTAAAAACAATGATAAATTTAAAATGTTAAAACATGTTTTTAAATTAGTGATTTTAAATTGTTTTTGAATTTTAAATTTGTTATTTAAAATTCTAACTTGGCCAGTTTTCAATCATTAAGCATTTTTGCTTATTTTTTATAGATAATTGCTGATAAATTTCTTCTGTTATAAACGGCATAAAGGGATGTAGAAGTTTAAGAGAATTTAAAAGAATTTCTAAAAGTACATATTGAATAGACTCCTTGTTTTTACTATTTAAATCTGTTTTACTCTCTTCTATAATTTTATCACAAAAAGTATGCCAAAAGTAATGGTATATTTTTTCGGCAGCTACATAAAACTTAAAATCATCCATTAACTTAGTCACTTCTTTATTCAATTTTTCTAAATCTTTTAAGTATTTCTTTTGCTTTAAAGAAAGTACCGGTTTTTTTGAAGTTTTGTAATCTTTGGTATTTATTAAAACAAATTTACTGGCATTCCAAATTTTATTGGCAAAATTTTTATATCCTTTAATTCTATTTTGATCCAAGGCCAAAGAAGTACCAGGTGTATTACCAATAACTAAACCTATTCTTAAAGAATCTGTGCCATATTCATCTATAATCTCTAAAGGATTTATTACATTACCTTTGCTTTTAGACATTTTCTGACCCTTGGAATCTAAAACTAATCCATGCAAGTAAACATTTTTAAAGGGAATTTTTTTTGTAGTATAAATACCTAGCATTATCATTCTAGCCACCCAGAAAAAAATAATCTCTCCCGCAGTTTCCATAACATCTGTTGGATAATAATTTTTAAAGTCATTTTTACCTGTTGTTTGCAAAGTTATAAAAGGCCATTGACCAGAAGAAAACCACGTATCAAAGGTATCATTATCTTTAATAAACCTTGCACTACAAAACTCACACTTTGGTTCAGTTTTTGAAACAATAATATGTTTGCATTTTTTAACATCTCCTTCTTTATCTTTAATGGGAATACATTTAGGCTCATGATACCAAGCCGGAATTGGAATTCCCCAAACTATTTGTCTAGATAATGGCCAATCTATTATATTTTTCAACCAATATAAAATTATTTTTTTATAATGCGCTGGAATAAACTTAATTTCTCCTTTTTCAATGGATTTTATAGCGGGCTCTGCTAATGGTTTCATTTTTAAAAACCATTGATCTTTTATTTGAGGCTCAATTAGTGTTTGACATTTATAACAAGCTTTAACTATATGTTTATAATTTTCTTCAATTTTTTCTACCAATCCCTTTGTTTGTAATTTTTCTATTATTTTGTCTCTAGCTTCTGTAATTTTCATACCTGCAAAGTCTCCGGCAATTGGAAGTAATTTACCATAAAAATCTATAATTTGCTGTTTTTCTAAATTATGTTTTTCGGCAATATTAAAGTCTATTGCATCATGCCATGGAGTAATTGTCATCACGCCTGTGCCAAAATCCATATCAATAGCCTCGTCTTTTACTACAGTGGCCTCTACCCACCCATTTATCCATTCTAGCTCTATTTTTTGACCATCTTTGTAATTTGCGTATCTAACATCTTTTGGATGCATAACAACGTATTTGTCGCCGAATTTTGTCTCTGGACGAACTGTGGCAATAACAAAGGGACCATATTTTAAATAATAAAGTTTATTAATTTTTGGAATATCTTCGGTTTCTAAATCAGAAAGCGAAGTTTGGTGTTTAGCACACCAATTGATTATTTTTGTACCTCTGTAAACTAAGTCATCTTTATATAATTTTTTAAATGTTTTATAAACCACTTCTACAATATCTTTATCTAACGTAAATTTTTCTCTTGACCAATCACAAGAAGCTCCCATTTTTTTCATTTGGCCTTCAATATTTTTTTTATTTTCTAAAGTGAATTGTAAAATTTCATCGTAAAGTTGTTTGGGCTCCATTTGAAAACGACTTCGGCCTTCTTTTTCTAATTTTTTTTCATATACTACTTGGGTTTCAAAACCAGCGTGATCCAGTCCCGGGAGCCATAAAGTTTTAAATCCGCGCATGCGTTTATATCTAGTCATAATATCTTCAATAGTCATCACTAGCGCATGGCCAGCATGTAAATTTCCATTGGCATTAGCCGGAGGCATTATAATGGTAAAAGGTTTTTTATGGGTTTTTGGTAATTTGTCGGGATTAAAAAAACCGCTGTCCTCCCACAGCTTATAAATTTCATCTTCTACTTTTTTGGCGTCATACTGTCCTCCAATTTCCATGTGTTGATTTTAACAAAAATTCTGCCCCATTGCACTATTGACTAATCTTGTTTAATATATTAAAAATAAAACTAAGGAGATTGAATTGTTTAGTCTCTAAACTTACAAGGAGGATTCCAAATGTCTCTCGACTTAGAACAATTGCAGGAGTTCATTGACAAAGATCAGGAAATGAGAAGACTGATCGTCGCAATCGAATCGGTAGGTTTGGGATTCGGTTTTACTGAGACTGAAATTATGAAAAGGACCGGGATGGAAAGTCAAATGATTCGTAAGTTATTTAACCTATTGCAACGGGATTTTAAAGTGATTGAAATAAAGTGCACTCAGATTGGAACGGCAGGTCCATACGAATACTTCTTCCGCTTCTACCCAGAAATTAAGGTGAGGGTTAGCATAACTGGCTCATAAATTCCGTTTTTTATTTACTAATTCTCAAATTCGCAGCGGCTTCCAGGTTTTTCCAGGAAGCTTTTTTATTTTTATGAAAGTATGCGGTGATTGCAATCATGAGAGCATTATCAGTTGACAAATTTTTTTCTGGAAACACAATTTTAAATTTTTCATTTTTAATTTTAAATTCAAATTGTAAGCGGAGTTCGGAATTTGCCGATACTCCTCCGCCTAAAATTATTGTTTTTATATTATAATCTTTTGCCGCCTTAATTGTTTTTTTAAGCAAGACATCAATAATTGATTGTTGAATCTCAACACACATTTCTTTGATATATTGTTTAGTTAGTTTTTTATTTTTTGTGGCATATAAAACTGCTGTTTTAAGCCCTGAAAAACTGAAATCATAATCCTTTGAATTAATCATCGGCCTCGGCAGTCTGTACGACGTCGGACGTCGTACAGCTTCTGAGGCGATTTTTGAGATTATGGGTCCTCCGGGATAGCTAAGTCCTAAAATTTTAGCACACTTGTCAAAACATTCGCCTGCCGCGTCGTCTCTTGTTTCTCCAATAATAGTATAATCCCCTATTTTTTTAATTAAAATTAATTGAGTATGTCCACCAGAAACAATCAATGAAATTGCTGGAAAGTTTATTTTTTTATTTTCTAAAAAGTTTACTAATATATGAGCTTCAATATGATTAACCGGAATAATGGGAATATCCCAAAAACAGGATAAAGCTCTTGCAAAATTAACACCAACCCAAAGGCAAGGCTCAAGCCCCGGGCCGTTAGTGACAGCAATTAAATCAATATCCGGTTTTTTATATTTTTCTAAGAAATAAATTAACTGTTTTAATAGTTCAGGTTCTCGTTCTAAAATTTTTGTAATAATTTTTAATTTTGCATTGTCATTTTGCATTTTGATTTTTGGATTTTGAATTAGTAATTTGCTTTCTTTTAAAGCTTTCACACATACAGGAAGCAAATTACGTTGATGTTCTCTTTTTGCCATCATAGGAAAAACACCTCCATAATTTTTATGGATTTTTTGAGAAGAAACAATATTAGATAAAACCTTAAATCTTGCTCTTTGTTTCTTGTTGCTTGCCTCTAATATAGCTACTCCGGTATCATCACATGATGTTTCAATTGCTAATATACGCATATTTTTATAATTAGTTAAGCGAAGAGAGGAATAATAATCATAATTTATTATTCCGACCGAGCGACTAATTATATTGCATTAAACTATATGCAATATATAACAAACCTTGATTTTTTTCAATTTTCAGTATAAAATCAGCCTAAATTCGCCGCTATCGTCTAACGGCTAGGACGGGGCCCTTTCAAGGCCCAAATCGGGGTTCGATTCCCCGTAGCGGCACTAAATTATAAATCCGAAGCGCGAAATCTTAAATCCGAAACAAATTTAAAATCTTAATTTTCAAAATCAAAAAAATTGTTTCGAATTTCGATATTTGAATTTCGAATTTAACTATTTTGGATAAAAAAGATTATTTAAATATCTCAAAAGCATCAGATATTGAAAATAAAAAAGACAAAATATTATATCGCTTGTTGGAAGTTTTGCCCGGTACTTTAAGTTTAGGGACTCTTACGGGGGTCTTTGTTTTTTCTTGGGCGCTACCATCTTATGTTGCAATCTTTATGATTTGTTTCTCTTTTTATTATTTACTCAGAATTTTATATTTTACAATGCATCAAACTGTAGGATACTTTAAATCACAAAAACACATCAAGGAAGACTGGCTTAAAAAATTAAAAAAAATCGATGGTAAAAATTGGAAAAAAATTTACCACTTAGTAATTCTACCGTCATATAAAGAAGGTTTAGAAATAATAGAGGAAAGTTTAAATTCTTTAGCCAATTCAAATTATCCAAAGGAAAACTTAATTATTATTTTAACCGTTGAAGAAAGGGCAGGAAAATTATTTTTTGATGTAGCAAAAAAAATAGAATGTCGTTATGAAAATAAGTTTTTTAAATTTTTAACAGTTGTTCACCCTGCAAACATTGAGGGAGAAATTGCTGGAAAAGGATCTAATGTTGCCTATGCTGGTCTTGAGGCGCAAAAATTAATAGATAAAATAAAAATTCCTTATGAAAATATTTTAGTTTCCAGTTTTGATATTGATACAAAAATTTACTCTCAATACTTTTCGTGTCTTACTTGGTACTATTTAACTCAAAAAAATCCTTTAAGAGCCAGTTATCAGCCCATCCCAGTTTATAATAACAACATTTGGAAAGCTCCTTTTTTTAGTAGAATAGTCTCTACTTCAAATACTTTTTGGCAAATGATTATGCAAGAAAGATTTGAGAAGCTAACAACTTATTCCTCTCACGCCATACCAGCTAAAGTTTTTTTTGAAGTTGGTTATCCAAATAATGTCGTCCAAGACGACAGTAGAATTTTTTGGAGAGCTTATTTTCAGTATGACGGAAATTATAGAGTGGTACCTATTTATTATTTAGTTTCAATGGATGCTGTTGACTCACCAAATATCTTTAAAACAATTTTAAATCAGTATCGTCAGCAACGCCGCTGGGCCTGGGGTTGCGCCGAAATTCCTTATGTAATTTTTGGTTTTTTAAAAAATAAAAAAATATCTCTTTGGGATAAAATTGCCCACACCTATACTATTATTGATGGTTATTGGTCTTGGGGTACAGCCGCTTTACTTTTATTTATTTTGGGATGGCTACCAATACTTTTAGGTGGAGATAAATTTAACTTTTCCATTTTATCTTTTAACTTACCAATTTTAACTGGCAGAATTATGACCCTTTCTTTAATGGGAATGATTGCCTCAGCAATTTTATCCACCATGCTTTTACCAAAAGTACCAAAAGGCATAAGTCGTTTTAAAAAAATAACCATTTTTTTACAATGGATATTTTTGCCAGCTATTTTAATTATTTTTGGATCTTTCCCAGCGCTAGATGCTCAAATTAGATTAATGCTCGGTAAATATATGGGTTTTTGGGTTACTGAAAAAATACGCAAGTAGCTTTTCAGTAACCCAAAAACGCAAAGGAGGGATCGGGAGGATTGGGTATCCTCCCGTGTAGGAAATTATTCAAAACCGAGGGTTTTGAAGGAGCGAGTGTAAGCGAGCGATGTTTTTGTGGTAACGAAAAAAGTACGAAAGTAGTTTAAGTAATTTTATTCAAAATGAATTTTTCTGTTTAACTGACTTAATTTTTGCTTTAACAAAGGGTACTTTTCAAGTGTTGGATCTTTTTCTAAAATCTCCTTAGCCGAAGCTCTTGCTTTTTCTACTAAAAATATATTTGATAACCCTTTCATCGCCATATCTGGTAAACCCCATTGTTGAGCACCATATAATTGGCCAGGACCTCTTATTTCTAAATCTTTTTGGGCTAAATCAAACCCGTTATTTGAATCTACTAGCGCCTTTAACCTTTTTCTATTTAATTGGTCTGGTGAAGTTGTAAATAAAAAACAATAAGATTGTGTTTCTCCTCTACCTACTCTGCCCCTAAACTGATGTAACTGCGCCAAACCAAACCTCTCAGCCCCCTCAATCATCATTATTGTAGCTCGTGGCACATCAACCCCAACCTCAACAACCGAGGTAGAAACCAAAATATCAATTTCACCATTTTTAAAATCTAACATAATTTTCTCTTTTTCATTTGGCTTCATTTTTCCGTAAAGCATGGTAATTCTTAAATCTGGAAAAATCTCCTTGGATAGTTTTTCATATTCTTCTTTGACCGCCTTAACTTCATTAACTAAAATATTGGAAAAACTATAATTCTGTGGCACAAAACTTCCGTAAACTTGTTTGTCACTTATTATTTGTTGTTTATTTTTAGATTCTATTTTGGGACAAATAACAAAAACTCCTTTGCCATTTTTAACCTCTTCTTCTATAAAATCGTACGCCTCTTTTCTTTGTGTGGGCTCAATAATAACTGTTTTAATTTTTTTCCTATTTTTTGGCATCTCTTTTATTAAAGATAAGTCTAAATCCCCGTAAATTGTAAGGGCCAATGTTCTGGGAATTGGCGTTGCTGTCATACTCAAGAAGTGTGGTACTAATTTACTACCACGGACAAGTAAAGCACGCTGATCAACCCCAAAACGATGCTGTTCATCTAAAACTACCAAAGCCAAGTTTTTAAAATTTACATCTTTTTGAATTAAAGAGTGAGTGCCTATAATGATATGGATTTCACCATTTTTTAAATCTTCTAACAGATTTTGTTTTTTGGTTTTAAAGATTTCTTTATCTTTAAAAATAAAACTTTCCTTGCTAGTTAAGAATCCAACTGTGGCATTAAAATTTTCAAGCATTTTTGAGATGCTTTTAAAATGCTGTTTGGCTAAAATTTCTGTTGGCGCCATAAAAGCAACTTGTTGGCCACATTTCGCTGTGTTTAAAGCAGCCATTGTAGCTACTACAGTTTTACCAGAACCTACATCTCCTTCAAGTAATCTAGACATTGGCACAGACTTTTCTAAGTCTTTTAAAATTTGGTAACTGCACTGTTTTTGAGAATCGGTAAGTTTAAAAGATAAACTATTAGTAAATTGTTTCATTAACTCAATATTTATATTACAAATTGGCGCCTGACGCTCCATTAATTTAAATTTTTCTTTTAAAACAGTAAGTTGAAGTAAAAAAAGCTCTTCAAATGAAAATCTAAATTTAGCGGCATCAGAGCCCTCAAAAGAGTCTGGAAAATGAACCTGCCAAATTGCTTTTTTAATTGGTAAAAGTTTATGTTTTTTTAAAATCTCATCAGGTAAAGTTTCTTCAATTTTATTATAAAGACTATGTAATAATGGTTTAATTATATATCTTAAAAATCTTGAAGTTATACCCTTAGTTTCGGCATAAACAGGAACTATTCTTCCTGTATGAGTAAGACTACTATTTTCTGTTATTTCACTAATTTTTTCAAAGACAGGATTATTTAAATAAATTCCATCCTGCCCCAAACTTACCTTGCCGGCTAAACAAATAAACATATCTTCTTTTAGTGATTTTGCTAAATACGGCTGATTAAACCACAAAGCTTTAATAAAACCAGTTTCATCTTCTATTGTGGTTTCAGTGATATTTATAAACTTTTTAAAAGTCCTTTTATTTTCCACTTCTATAATTTTTCCCTGCACGCAAACATCATAACCAGCTTTAACTTTATTAATTGGAATTATATTTGAAAAATCATCATATCTTGTGGGAAAATAAAAAAGCAAATCTTGAATTGTTTTGATACCAAGTTTTTTTAACTTTTTTTGGTAAGACAGACCAATTCTCTCTAACTCCTCAATTTTGGTTTCTAATGAAATCATAGATATATATTATCAAAAATAACTAAATAAAAAAGCCCCGAATTTTTACATTGGAGCGATTTTTAAAATTATTTTACGCAATGGGTGGAATTTCTTCTTTTTTTTCGGTATGCCCCGCATCAACTTCATATTTAGTGTTTTGCTGTTCAAAAAAGTTTACTAGTTCTAGCACATCTGTAGCAGTACTCATCCATTTTGCCGGGTTTGTAACATTATAGTGCTTTGGAAATCCTAATTCTTGTAATCTTCTATCTGCCACATATTGAACATATTGATTAACATAATCTGCATTAAGACCTAAAATTCCATTTGGGAATAAATCTTTATTATAGTCATTTTCTATATTTACCCCTTCAATAATAATATTCCTTATTTCGTTGGCAAATTCCTCAGTTAAAAGTTCTATATTTTCTTCTAAAATAGTTTGAATAAGTTGAATACCAAATTTTAAGTGCAAACTCTCATCACGTAAAACCCAGTCAATCATAGACCCAAAATTTCTTAAATAATTTCTTTGCCTAAATGATAAAGCAACCATAAATCCTGAATAGAACCAAATTCCTTCCATAACAATATTATAAGCTATCATATTTCTAATAAAATCTTTTTTTCCCTCTATAGTCTCAATATCTAACTTGTTTTCAGTCATTCTCTTTAAATAATCCATTACATATTTCTCTTTTTTCTGCATAGAGGGGGTTTCTAGATGGATATTGAATATTTTTTCTCGGTCAAAAGGAAAAGTTTCCAATACATATTCAAAACCTACGCAGTGATTGGCTTCTTCCCACATTTGCTTTGCCAAGTACAAGTGGCATTCAGGGCTTTTTAAGTAAGGGTAAATTCCCAAAGCAATAGAACGGTTAACAATTAATTCGGCAGGATTAAAAAAGGCCATGGTAAACTTTACCGCGTGGCGTTCATCTTCAGTCATTTT
>Ga0209542_10007421_pt1 | contig 20869 bp, 30 predicted proteins | sample RifCSPhighO2_01_FD_184028 | JGI IMG/M metagenome (GOLD analysis project Ga0209542, IMG submission 184028) | Soil microbial communities from Rifle, Colorado - Rifle CSP2_plank highO2_0.1 (SPAdes) (version 2) | ecosystem: Environmental > Terrestrial > Deep subsurface > Rock core/Sediment ... | reverse complement strand
AATGTTAATCCGGTCGACCAAAGTGAACTGCTTGAATTTGTTTTTCATACCTGTATTTTACTACAGGGTGTTGCAATTGATTGTTGAACTGGGGGGGCATGTAATTGACACCCGCAAAAAGATTTGATAAGATACGTGCCATGCCAACAATCCATCAATTAATCAAAAAACCCAGAAAGTCCATTAAGGCCAAGAAAAAGGGCGTGGCTTTGCATTATGGTTTCAACACCTTGCAAAACCGGCCAAGCACCTATCCTTCGCCATTTAAGCGCGGGGTATGTTTGAAAGTGTTTACCCAAACCCCAAGAAAGCCAAACTCGGCGCTTCGTAAAGTGGCCCGCGTCAAATTGTCTAACGGTATGGAAGTTACCGCCTACATTCCCGGAGAAGGCCACAATTTACAAGAACACAGCGTGGTGCTTATCCGCGGCGGAAAAGTTAAGGACTTGCCAGGGGTGCGTTACCACATTGTCCGCGGCGTGCTTGATACCACCGGAGTGGAAAACCGCAAGCAGGGAAGAAGTCGTTACGGTGCCAAAATGCCCAAAGCGCAATAACATAAAACACCAATACGCAAATGGTGTCGCCAATGACACTAATACGCCGCGAATATTTGCGACATTGGCGTGTAATTAGCGTATTGGCATTACAATCACATGAGACGAGCTTTCAAAAAACATATTATTGCCCCAGACGTTGTTTATAATGATGTTGCCGTTGCGCAATTCATTAATAAAGTGATGCAGCAGGGGAAAAAAACCACCGCACGCAAAATCGTGTACGGCGCTTTTGGCATTATCCAAGAAAAAACCAAGCAAGAGCCGTTGGCGGTTTTCAAGCAAGCCGTTGAAAATGCTTCCCCTCTTTTGGAAGTAAAACCAAAAAGGATCGGGGGCGCCACCTACCAGGTGCCCATGGAAATCCGTCCGGAACGTAAAATGTTTTTGGCGTTGAAGTGGATTATTGACGGAGCAAGGGCTTCAAAGGGAAAAGGGATGACCGAAAAGTTAGGCCAGGAATTAATCAGCGTTTCCAAAAATGAGGGCGCAGCCATGAAAAGAAAAGCAGATATGCACCGGATGGCCGAAGCCAACAAAGCGTTTGCCCACTTTGCACGGTCTAGGTAATTTTACAAAAAAAACAGACGCCGTTGGATTTCCGGCGCCCTCACGATTTTATGGAATTTTGTTGCGGGCAACCCACAACATTACTAGGCCGGCGATGATGATGCTAATCGCACCGCCGCCGCTGGGTTCGTTCTGGGGTTGTACTAGTGGGTGATAGAAATTAATCCAATTGACAATTCCCATCAAACCCATACCGATGAGGCACCCCGCACCCACGAGCAAGCTACTTTTCATTTTTTACCCTCGAGAAACGCAATGGCTACAACTCTATATTAAATATAGCATAATATAATATTTTGTCAACATATGTCAAACCGTTCCCATCCATTAGAAAAATTGCGTAATTTTGGAATTATTGCTCATATTGACGCGGGAAAGACAACGGTTTCCGAGCGCCTTTTATTTTATACCGGAGTTTCCCACAAAATCGGGGAAGTACACGAAGGCGACACCGTGATGGACTGGATGCCGCAGGAACGCGAACGCGGCATTACCATTACCGCCGCCGCCATTACCATGCAATGGAAGGGCATTCAAATGAACTTGATTGATACCCCGGGCCACATTGATTTTACGGCCGAGGTGCAGCGTTCGCTGCGCGTGTTGGATGGCGCCTGCGTGGTGTTTGACGGGGTAGCCGGTGTTGAACCGCAGTCTGAAACCGTATGGCGCCAGGCTGATAAATACGGCACGCCGCGCATTTGTTTTATCAACAAATTAGACCGGATGGGCGCCAGTTTTGAAAAATCTTTCCAGAGCATCCATGATAAATTAACCAAAAATGCCGTGGCGATGACCATTCCCATCGGAAGTGAAGCTGATTTTGCCGGGGTGATTGATTTGCTGAAGATGAAAATGCTTTCTTATGAAGGCGGCATGGGTGAAAACGTGGTTGAAAAAGAAATTCCCGCCGAAATGATGGAAAAGGCAAAGCAGTGGCGTGAAAAAATGGTAGATAGGATTGCCGGCGAAGACGACACGTTGACCAATAAATTATTGGGCGGGGAAGAAATTTCCCGGGAAGAACTGATGGCCACCATGCGAAAGGCCTGTTTGGCGTTTAAGCTGGTGCCCGTTTTTTGCGGAACCGCGTTAAAAAACAAGGGAACCCAATTGATTTTGGATGGTGTGATTGATTACCTGCCAAGCCCCATGGACATTGGCCAAGTAAAAGGAACCGATCCGAAAACCGGCGCGGAAATAGAGCGCAAATTTTCTGATGATGAGCCGTTTGCGGCCTTGGTGTTTAAGGTTGCTACCGATCCGTTCGTGGGGCAGCTTACCTTTTTCCGCGTTTATTCCGGGGTGCTTAATAAAGGAACGTATTTGTTAAATTCTGTAACGGGCGAGCAGGAACGCATTAGCCGTATTTTGCGCATGAAATCAAACAGCCGCGAAGAGTTGGATGTGATTTATGCTGGCGAAATCGGCGCCACCGTTGGTTTGAAAAACACGGTAACCGGCCACACATTATGCGACATGGCCAAGCCCGTTATTCTGGAAAAAATCTCTTTCCCTGAGCCGGTTATTGCCATGCGCGTTGAACCGAAAACCAAAGCCGACCAGGAAAAGCTGATCATGTCTATCAGGAAACTTACCCAGGAAGATCCAACTTTCCGCATTAAAGAAGACATTGAAACCGGCGAAACTATTATTTCAGGTATGGGAGAATTGCACTTGGATATTATTGCCGATAGGCTGCGCCGCGAATTTAACGTTGATGCTAACTTTGGCAAGCCTCAAGTTGCCTATCGCGAAACCATTACCATGGAAGCCGAGGCAGAAGAAAAGTATGTCCGCCAGTCCGGTGGAAAGGGGCAGTACGGCCACGTGTGGCTGCGGGTCAAACCAAAGGAACGTGGGGCCGGGTTTGAATTTATTGATGAAATCAAGGGGGGCAGCGTGCCAAAAGAGTTTATCAAGCCAACGGAAAAGGGAGTTATTGAAGCCATGGACAAGGGGGTTGTGGCCGGATATCCGCTGGTTGACATGGAAGTGACGCTGTTTGACGGAAGCTACCACGAAGTGGATTCTTCTGAATTTGCCTTTAAAATTGCCGGTTCCATGGCCTTGCAACATGCCGCCAAAGCCGCCAAGCCGGTTATTTTGGAACCGATCATGAAAACCGAGGTTATCACCCCGGACGGATTTTTCGGAACGGTTATCTCCGACCTTTCCAGCCGCCGCGGCAAAATTGAAGAAACCAAAGAGCGCATGGACATGAAAGTGATTGACGCTTCCGTGCCGCTTTCAGAAATGTTCGGCTACGCAACCGCGCTTCGCAGCTTAACCGAAGGCCGCGCAAGCTTCACCATGCAATTTGACCGCTACGAACCCGTGCCAAACAACGTGGCCCAGCAGATTATAGAAGGGAAGGTGAAGTAGCTTATAGCGAATGGCAAATAGCGCTGAGCAAACAGCCGAGTGCCGTAGGTACCCGGTTTTTGATTGGAATGTGTTCATAATAATATATACTATAAAAAATGAAGCTTTGTAAAACGCAGTATATATCATAAAAAGCGAACGTTCGCTTTTTATGTTAATAAAAAAGCCCGCGACGAATCGCTGGGCTTGGGCGCTTAATTATTGCTTTCCGCCTTCTCCAGAATCTGTAGTCTCTTCAGGAGGAGATAGCAGGCGGAACATTGGCGAATAATGGTTTCACGCTCCAGCACCGCATAGGGCGAGTAGAAAGTTTTTTTGCACCTTGTGGTCAACTTGCGTTGATTGTCTTGCCACACAATGTGCTCAACGCCATTTGGTTCGCAGAATGTTTCCATGTTTCACTCCTGGCAGAATGTGCAATGGGTTCACCAATATTATAATATCATATTTTTCTTTTATTTGTCAAATTTGACAGGCTTCTTGGAAAGAATATAATTAACCTATGATTGACGATAAAGACGTAGAAAAGTTAATCGGGGCGATGAAGGAAGTTTTTGCAACTAAAGAAGACTATGCACTTCTTCCAACTTCCAAAATGGTAGAAGAGGGTTTTGAGCATGTTTTGAATACGATGGCAACCAAAGAGCAGGTACAAAAAATAGATGATAGGCTTAAAGTTGTTGAAGAAAAGCTAGATAATATGGCGGATCTGCGGCCGCGCGTAAAAAAGCTTGAAGAAGCACTTGAAATTGAATAAAATTCCAGGGAAAACGCGCATAAGCGTTTTTTGATTGGAGGAGTGTTGACTTATTTTTGGTATTGTAATAATATAAACAGTATTAACTTTAAAAAAATCCGAAGCACGAAATCCGAAATCCGAAACAATATCTAAATCCAAAATTCAAAAGTATTTTGAAAATTTGAGTTTTGAATTTGTTTCGAATTTCGATATTCGAATTTCGAGTTTAATTAAAAATATATGGCAGATAAATTCGAGCGGACAAAGCCTCACGTAAACATTGGTACCATCGGCCACGTTGACCATGGGAAAACCACCACTTCGGCGGCAATCATGCACATTTCAAAGTTGCGCGGTTTGCATTCGTCCGGGGAAGGGGTTGACCAGATTGACAAGTCACCGGAAGAAAAGGCACGCGGGGTGACAATTTCCATTACCCACTTGGAATGTGAAACGCCAAAAAGGCACTATGCCCTGATTGACTGCCCGGGCCACGCCGATTACATTAAAAACATGATTACCGGCGCCGCCCAGATGGATGGCGGGATTTTGGTGGTTTCCGCGCCGGACGGGCCGATGCCTCAAACCAAGGAACATATTTTGCTGGCCAAACAGGTGGGTTTGCCATCACTTTTGGTGTGGATGAACAAATGTGATATGGTAGACGACCCTGAAATTTTGGATTTGGTGGAATCGGAAGTGCGCGAGTTGCTGAAAAAATATGGTTTTCCGGGAGACGAAACCCCAATTATCAGGGGGTCAGCCGTAAAAGCCTTGGCCGCAACTTCGCTGGATGACGCCGCTGCCAAGCCGATCGTTGAATTGCTGGATGCTTGCGATAATTACATTCCCGAACCGGTGCGCGAATTGGACAAGCCGTTCGCCATGGCCATTGAAGACGTGTTCAGCATTGAAGGGCGCGGAACCGTGGCTACCGGAAGGATTGAGCGCGGAGTCATCAAATCCAACGATGAAATTGAGGTGGTTGGAATCAGGCCTACCCAAAAGTCGGTGGTGGTTTCGGTTGAAATGTTCCAAAAATCCCTGGATGAAGGGCGCGCCGGCGAGAACGTGGGCATTTTGCTGCGCGGCTTGAAAAAAGAAGATATTGAGCGCGGACAGGTGCTGTGCAAGCCGGGAAGCATCAACCCCCACACCGAATTTGAAGCCGAAGTATACGTGCTTTCAAAAGACGAAGGAGGCCGCCACACCCCGTTTTTCACCGGGTATAAGCCGCAGCTGTATATTCGCACCTCTGATATTACCGGAGATGTAACCTTGCCGGCCGGAACCGAAATGGTCATGCCGGGCGATACTGCCAATTTGACCGTTAAGCTGATTGTGCCGGTTGCCCTGGAAGAAAAGGGGAAATTCGCCATCCGCGAAGGAGGCAAAACCGTGGGAGCGGGAGTGGTAACCAAGATCATTAAATAACCAAACCATGGCGGCAACAGCCAAAGCAGCACCAAAGGAAAAGCCAAAAGCCCATAAAGAGGCCGAGGCTGTTGCCATGCCAAAGCTTCGCATCAAGCTGAAGGCTTACGACCACAAAATCATTGACAGTTCCGTAAAGCAGATTATTGACATTGCCAATCGTAGCGGGGTTGAGGTGGTGGGGCCGGTGCCGCTGCCAACGGAGGTGCTGAAATATACCGTCAACCGCTCAAGCTTTGTGCATAAAAACGCCCGTGAGCAGTTTGAAATGCGGGTGCACAAGCGCGTGATTGACGTGATAAGCCCCAATCAGGAAATCATTGAGGCGCTGCGAGACCTGAATTTGCCGTCCGGGGTTGACATTTCCATCAAAATATAGAAATTTGCTACGCAAATTTATATAATTGACGCACTCGGTCGGAATGAAAACTTTGGTTCTCATTCCTCCCTCCCTTGCAATTATAATACCCTCGTGATATCATCCAAATATTAGACAATCGTTAACTTCCGAGTTCCATTACGGAGCTTGGTAACAACATTGCCACCAGCTGGGCAGTTGCCCGGTTTTTCATTATAAAACCATTTATGAAGTTTATCATTGGGAAAAAAATTGAAATGTCCGGAATGTGGGATGCGAAGGGCAAGATTGCCCCGGTGACTTTGGTTGAGGCCGGCCCTTGCGTTGTGCTGCAGAAAAAAACCAAAGAAAAAGAAGGGTATGATGCGCTGCAAATCGGCTTCATGAAAATTGAAAAGAAAAACAAGATTAAAAAAACCATGAAGGGCAAGGAGTACCGGCATGTTAAGGAGCAACGGGCAAGTGGCACGGAGCAAATAGCCGGCGCGAACGTGGGAGACCAAATCACCGTGGCTGATTTTAAGGAAGGGGATGTGGTGACGGTTATCGGAACATCAAAAGGAAAGGGGTTCCAGGGCGGGGTCAAGCGCCACGGCATGTCGGGCAGGAATGCCACCCACGGCGCCAAGCACGAAGCCCGCACCATCGGGTCCATCGGGCAGCGTTTCCCCCAGCACACCATTAAGGGCCGCAAAATGCCCGGACGCATGGGAAGCGACCGCGTTACCGTAAAAAATTTGATTATCGCGAAAATTGACGCAGAGAATAATATCATCGCGCTGAAAGGGGCGGTTCCGGGCCACCGGGGCACGCTGCTTGAAATTAAAGGATAAGATGAAAATTCCAGTTTATACACAAGAAGGCAAGGAGGCTGGCGAAGTGGCATTGCCAAAAGATGTTTTTGAAGTTCAGATGAACGCTGATTTGGTGCACCAAGTGGTGATTTCATACGCAGCCAACAAACGGCAGGTTTCGGCCCATACGAAAAACAGGGGAGAGGTGAGGGGTGGGGGCCGCAAGCCATGGAGGCAAAAAGGCACCGGCCGCGCCAGGGCGGGTTCAACCCGCGGCCCGATTTGGAAGGGGGGAGGGGTTTCCGGCGGCCCGCGCAATGAAAAAGTGTACGAAAAAGCCATTCCCGCCAAAATGCGCAAAAAAGCGCTGGCGATGGTATTGTCGGAAAAAGCAAAGAATAATTTACTGGTAGTGGTTGATACGCTTGATATGCAGTCCCCAAAAACCAAAATTATGGCAGCTATGATAAAAAAATTGCCGGTTGCCAGTGCTAGCAGATTGGTGCTATACAGCAGCGGAAAAGAGATCTTTTTAGCGGCGCGCAATATCGCAAAAACCGGAGTGGCTGAAACCCGCAACATGAACGTGGCTGATTTGCTTAAGTACAAGTATGTGGTTTTGGGCAAAGACATCATTGCGGAAATTGAAAAATTGGTTTCCACCAAGTAAAAAATATGGCATTACTGGATTTTTTAAAAAATAAGAAAGAAAAAGACAAGGCCAAGGAAAAGAAGCAGTCAAAAACTGAACCGGTTTTGCCTGCAGCGCAGAAATCCGCTGAAATCAACACGGAAAAACACGGAAATAAAAATGCAGGGAAATTTTCTTATACTATCGTGAAAGAGCCGCACATTTCCGAAAAAGGCACCATTTTAGCCGAAGGCAACCAATATGTGTTCCGGGTCTATGACCGCGCCAATAAGCCGGAAATAAAAAAAGCGGTTGAAGGGATTTACGGGGTAAACGTGCTGGCGGTGAATGTGATACAAATTCCCAAGAAAAAAAGGAGATTGGGCAGGACACAAGGATTTAAAAAAGCGTATGGCAAAGCCATTGTCACCATCAAAGAAGGCCAAAAGATAGAGATTTTTTAAATAAATGAAAGTTTATAAACCAACAACTCCATCAAGGCGCGGAATGTCAGGGATTGACTTCTCTTTGCTTACCAAGAAACGGGCTGAAAAAAGCCTGGTGAAGTATTTGCGCCGCAGCAACGGAAGGTCAAAAGCCACCGGAAGGATTACCGTTCGCCATAAAGGGGGAGGGGTGAAAAAATTATACCGCATGGTTGAATTCGCCCAAACCAAAATGGACGCGCCGGCAACGGTGATCGCGCTGGAATACGACCCGAACAGGACTGCTTTTATTGCTTTAATTGAATATGCTGATGTAACCAGGCAGTACATTATCGCCCCGCAGGATTTGAAGGTGGGCGATACCGTTGTTTTTTCAGAAAAAACCGGATTGGCTCCGGGGAACCGCGCCATGGTAAAAAATATCCCGGTTGGAACGAACGTATATAATATTGAATTGGAGCCGGGACGGGGCGGTATTTTGGTGAGGTCTGCCGGTTCTGCAGCCGAAGTGTTGGCCCATGAAGGGTTATTTACCACGTTGCGCATGCCTTCCGGTGAAATCCGCAAAGTAAAATCGGCATGTTTTGCCACTATCGGGGTTGTTTCTAATCCGGAAAACAGGTATTATAGGGTGGGTAAGGCGGGAAAGTCGCGTTTGAAAGGGCGCAGGCCGCATGTGAGGGGAAGCGCCATGAATCCGGTGGACCATCCGCACGGAGGAGGGGAAGGCAGGCAGCCGATTGGATTGAAACATCCGAAAACACCATGGGGGTTGCCGGCATTGGGAGTTAAGACCCGTTACCGCAAAAAGTGGACGAATAAGTATATTATTCAACGCCGAAAAAAGAAATAATATATGTCAAGAAGTTTACGAAAAGGCCCGTATGTAGACCAAAGGTTGATGGAGAAAGTCCTGAATGTAAGGAAAGAAGAGAAAGTAATCATCAAAACCTGGGCGCGGCATTCAACCATTTCCCCGGAAATGGTGGGGTACACGTTTGGCGTGCATAACGGCAAGGAATTTGTGCCGGTATATGTTGGCGAAGATATGGTGGGCCACAAACTGGGGGAATTCGCGGCCACCACCAAATTCGGCAGGCACGGCGGAAAAATGCAGCGCGAGATTGAAGCGGGTTCCCAGCAAAAGGAAACCGCCAAGATAGCTGATGCCAAGCCGGCGGCGAAGTAGCGCGTAGCGAATAGCAAATGGCTAATAGCAAATTTATGGAAATTAAAGTCCAATTAAACAATATCAGGATAGCGCCACGAAAAACCAGGCAACTGATTGACGTGGTGCGCAGCAAAGACGTGGCCGAAGCCCGTGCGCTTTTGGATTTTACCGTGAAGCGGGCGGCACAACCGGTGTTAAAATTGCTTAACAGCGCGGTTGCTTCAGCGGTCAATGATTTCAAATTGGAAGAAGGGAATTTATATATTTCCAAAATTACCGCGGACGAAGGCCCAACCTTAAAGCGCAGTTTTCCCATGTCCCGCGGAAGGGCATACCCGATTATGAAAAGGACAAGCCATATCACACTGGTACTGTCTGAAAAGAAAAAGACTGAAGGAAAAATTCAAAAATCAAAAGTCAAAAATACAAGTAAAAAGGCAAAAGCTACAACGTAAGATTTTTAATTTTGAATTGTAATTTTGCATTTTGACTTTTGAATTTTAAATTAATTTTATGACGCATAAAGTCCACCCGAAAGCATTCAGGATCCGAGGAATGGAGGATTTCAATATCCGCGGTTTTTATGGCGGAAAAATGCCGCAATATTTGCAGGAAGATTTTTTAATAAAGGACTTCTTGCGTAAAACATTGGTTGATGCTTCCGTCCAGAATATTATCATTGAACATTCCGCCAACAAGCTAAATATCATTATTGAAAGCGCGCGCCCGGGTTTGATTATCGGCCGGGGCGGGGAAGGCGTGGAAACCCTGAAAAAAGGTGTTGAAGCCAGATTGCAGAAAAAAAACAAGAAAGCGCTGGTGAAAGTGGCGCCGCGCCAGATTAAAATCGATATAAAAGAATTGAAAAATCCGTGGATTTATGCCAACCTGGTCGGGCAGATGGCGGCGCAGCAAATTGAAAAGCGCATCCCGTTCCGGCAGGTATTGAAAAGGACCATGGAGCGTGTCATGCAAAATAAGGAAGTGAAGGGGATCCGCATGGAAGTTTCCGGAAGGCTAAATGGCAATGAAATTGCCAGAAAGGAGTGGTTGAGGCAGGGAAGGATGCCGCGCCAGACCATCCGCGCCGACATTGATTACGCCAAAAATGAAGCGCACTGCACCTATGGGGTTATCGGGGTGAAAGTGTGGATTTACAAAGGGGAAAAGTTCAACTAATATTTCAATATTTAAATATTTAAAGTTTCAGCTATGAGCTTGATGATGCCGAAAAAAGTTAAACACCGCAAGTGGCACCGGGGGGTGACCAAGGGCGTTGAAACCAGGGCAACCCAACTGAACTTTGGCAGTTTTGGGCTAAAAGCCATGGAAACCCGCTGGATTACCGCCCGGCAGATTGAAGCTTCCCGAAGGTATATTATCCGTTATATGAAAAAAGGGGGCAAGATTTGGGTGCGTATTTTCCCCGACAAGCCGGTTACCAGCAAGGGTGAAGAAGTGCCATTGGGGGGTGGAAAGGGCGCGGTGCACCACTATGTTTATCCGATAAAACCGGGCAGGATTATTTTTGAAATTGACGGTTTGAAAGAAGAGGTTGCCAGGGAGGCTTTGAAAGGCGCTGGCATGAAACTGCCAATTAAAACCAAATTCATTAAACGTGAAATTTAGCATGAAAACAGAAGAATTACGGAAAAAGCCTGCCAAGGAATTGGAAAAATCGGTGATGGAGCTCAAAAAAAAGTTGAGTGATATCCGGTTTAAGTTTTCTTCGAACCAGATGAAGAATGTGAAAGAAATCAGCAATATCAAGAAAGAAATTGCCCGCAGCCTGACTATTATTAAGGAAAATGCCGCCCAATAATATGCCAAAAAAGAAATTACAGGGGATTGTGGTATCTGACAAGATGCAAAAGACGGTGGTGGTTTCCGTGGAGAGCGTCAAAGAGCATCCAAAGTATAAGCGCAGGTACAAAGTCCACAAAAAATACAAAGCCCATGACGAAAACGGCCAATACCATGTTGGGGATGTTGTTGTGATTGAAGAAACCATTCCGATGTCAAAAGAAAAGAAATTTAAAGTGATAGAAAAGCTTTAAATGTTTAAATATTTAAATATTCCGGTATGATACAGTTACGGACAATGTTACAAGTGGCAGACAACAGCGGAGCAAGAATCATCCAGTGTGTTAACGTTCCCGGCGGAAGTGGGCGCCGGTACGCCCAATTGGGTGATATTATCGTGGGAACCGTTAAAAAAGCCGATCCGCGCAAACTGGTGAAAAAACACGAAGTGGTGAAAGCCGTGGTGGTGCGCCAGCGCAAGGAATTCAAGCGGCTGGACGGTTCATATATCCGGTTTGACGACAACGCGGTTGTGGTGCTGGGCGATGGAAAACTTCCCAAAGGAGGCAGGGTCTTCGGCCCGGTCGCCAAAGAAGTGAAAGAAAAAGGGTTTGATGAAATTGCCCAAATGGCAATGGAGTTATTATAATTACCAACATGAAAGTCAAAAAAGGCGATAGCGTATTGGTTATTTCGGGAAAAGATCGCGGCAGGACCGCCAAGATTTTAAAATCCTTTCCAAAGCAGGGCAGTATTTTGGTGGACGGGATAAACCTGAAGAAAAAGCATATCAAGCCCAAGCGCCAGGGGGAAAAGGGCCAAGTCATCCAGGCGCCGGCGCCCATGGATGCCTCCAGCGTGAAATTTTTGTGCCCCAAATGCGGCAAAGCCGTGCGTATTGGTTATAAAATAGGGGATGGCCGAAAATCCAGGGTTTGCAAAAAGTGTAATTCTGAAGTATAATATGGAAAAATTACCGGAAAAATACAAAAAAGAGGTGATACCGGCCATGATGAAGAAATTCGGGTTTAAAAATCCGATGGCGGTTTCCCGCATTACCAAGGTAACCATTAACAGTTCCTTTGGGAAGCAGGCGGTTACCAAAACCAGTTCGGAGCGTGAAAAACTGATTGCCGCCATTACCCAGGATATCGCCCTTATTGCCGGGCAAAAACCGCGCACCGTAACGTCAAAAAAATCCATTGCCGGTTTCAAATTGCGCGAAGGCTTGGAGATTGCCACCATGGTAACCTTGCGCAAACAGCGCATGTGGGACTTTTTGGAACGGCTGGTTTACCTGTCACTGCCAAAATCCCGCGATTTTAAGGGGTTGAACCCCATGTCGGTTGACCGGGGCGGAAACCTGAATATCGGTTTTCGCGAACACATCAACTTCCCTGAAATTTTCACCGAAAAAGAAAAAACCATTTTCGGGCTGGAAGTTACGGTTTCCACCAATGCCAAAAGCCAGGAGCGGGGGCTGGAATTATTCAAATTAATGGGATTTCCCATAAGAGATAAAAAATAGCATGGCAAAAACATCCCAAATCGCGGCAGTAAAAAAGAAGCCCAAATTTTCTTCAAGGCTGGTAAGAAGGTGTTTTAAGTGCGGCCGGCGAAGGGGATTTATGCGGGCATTCGGGCTATGCCGCATTTGTTTCAGGGAACTTGCCAACCAAGGCGAAATCCCGGGAGTAACCAAATCAAGTTGGTAGCCGCCGGAAATTTAAATATTTAAATATTTCAATATTTTTCATGACAGACCCAATTACAGATATGTTAAACCGGATTAGGAACGCGGAGGCCGTGCAAAAGCCCGAGGTTACGCTTCCTTTTTCAAATCTCAAGCATGATATTGCCGCGCTTTTGGCAAAGGAAAATTTTTTGGCTGATGTGAAAAAACTGGCCAAGGGAAAGGGGAAAATGCTGAAAATCATCCTGAAATACGACAACGGCGTGCCGGCTATTGAAGGCTTGCGCAGGGTTTCAAAACCGGGCCAGCGGATTTACACGGCAAACGCGGATATTAAAAAAGTGAAAGGGGGTTTCGGGCTTTCCATTATTTCAACGCCAAAAGGCCTGATGACGGGTTTGCAAGCAAAACAGGCGAAACTGGGCGGCGAAGTATTGCTGGAGGTATGGTAAAATCCATCAAAATAGGGTAAGATTACCCAGTAATTTATTTATGTCAAGAATCGGCAAAAAATCAATTCCATTTCCCGCAACCGTCAAGGTTGAGTTTGAAGGCCAGAATGTGAAGGTAACCGGCCCGAAGGGAGTATTGGATACCATCATGCACCGCGATATCAAGGCGGAAGCGAAGGATGGCCAGGTTTTTGTGATGCCGCAAAAGGAGCAGGCCAGCCAAAAAGCCAGGGCGCTTTGGGGGTTGTATCGCGCTTTGATTAGCAATATGGTTTTGGGCGTTGAAAAGGGATTTGAAAAAAAACTGGAAATCGAGGGAGTCGGCTTTAAGGCCGCCGTGCAAGGGGACGAATTGGTGATGAATTTGGGGTTTGTGAATCCGGTAACCGTCAAAAAGCCGGAAGGCATCACGTTTACGGTTGAAAAAAACGTCATTACCGTTTCGGGGATAAGCAAAGCAGCAGTGGGGCAGATTGCGGCTGAAATCAGGGCAACCAAAAAAGCCGAGCCGTACAAAGGAAAGGGGATTAAATACCAAGGCGAAAAAGTAAGAAGGAAGGAGGGCAAGAAAGTGGTGGCCGCTAAAAAATAGCACACTAATAGCGCACTACGAATGCGCCCACACTAATATGTCAGTTAAAATTGCCAAAAGAAAAAGGATCCACGCCCGCATCAGGGCCCGCCTTATGGGCACCGCCAAGCGGCCCCGCCTTTGCGTGTTTAAATCCGGCAAGCATATGTATGCCCAATTGATTGATGATGAAACGGCAAAGGTATTGGTTGCTGCCAACGATATCAAGCTGAAAAAAGGCAAGAAAGTTGAACTTGCCACGCAGGTCGGGAAGCTGGTTGCCAAAGAAGCATTGGCCAAAAAAATTGAAAGCGTGGTATTTGATCGGGGAGGGTTCGTGTTCCATGGCAGGGTGAAAGCGGTGGCAGATGGCGCCCGGGAAGGAGGGCTGAAATTCTAGAAATTTAAATATTTAAATATTGAAATATTAGAGAGATGGCTGAAGAAATAAAAAATCCAACACAAGCTGTAAAACCCAATGATGGTGCTAGAAACACCGAAGGGTTCCGGCCTGTGCGCAAATTCGGTTCACGCCCGGGTGCCATTAAGGATGGGTTTGATACCAAGCTTTTGGATTTGGCCAGGGTTACCCGCGTAACCGGCGGCGGAAAGCGCATGAGCTTCCGCGCCGTGGTAGTTGCCGGTGATAAAAAAAGCAAAATCGGCATCGGCATTGACAAGGGGAAAGACGTTTCCCAGGCCATTGAAAAAGCCACCAGCCGCGCCAAGAAAAATTTGATTACCGTGATTACGGTCAATGGCACCATTCCGCACCAAGTGGAGGCAAAGGTGGGGCCGGCCGTTATTTTACTGAAACCCCAAAGCATGGGCCGCGGATTAGTGGCCGGCGGCGCGGTGCGGGTTATCTGCGAATTGGCCGGAATTAAAAACATTTCATCAAAGATTTTATCAGGTTCAAAGAATAAATTGAATAATGCCAGGGCGACCATGGAAGCGCTGCGGAAGTTGAAGGTAAGAAATTAGCATACCATAATTTTGCATTTTAAATTTTAAATTTTGAATTAGCTACCATGCAAATCCATCAATTACAACCGAAACACCAGCTAAAGGACCGCAAGGTCGTTGGCAGGGGAGGCAAGAAAGGAACCTATTCCGGAAGGGGGGGGAAGGGGCAAACCGCCCGCTCCGGCCGCAAACTTGCGCCAATTATCCGGGAACTGATCAAGCGATATCCGAAATTGAAGGGATACCGCGCCTTTGAAACGCAAAACCATATCCGCGTGGTGAATTTAAAAGCCTTGGAAAAACATGCCAAGGACGGCGACGTGATCAGTCCCGCCTATTTGATTGGCAAGAAAATGGTACGCATGATTAATGGGAAAGTGCCGCAGATTAAAATTTTGGGCACCGGCGCCATTACCAAAAAATTGGTTATTGAGAATTGCGCTATTTCAAAAACTGCCAAAGCATCCATTGAAAAAGCCGGCGGCAGTGTGAAGATTTAAATATTTAAATATTGAAATATTTCCGTGTGGTACGACAAATTTACATTACTTTTACGCAACAAGGAATTACGCAATAAATTCGGAATTGTCCTATTCCTTTTTTTGGTATTCCGCATCGCGGCCAATGTGCCTATTCCCGGCATCGGCATTGAAAACTTGCGCCAGTTTTTTGAACAAAACCAGGTTTTCGGGCTGTTGAATATCTTTTCCGGAGGCTCTTTAAGCAATTTTTCCATTGTGCTGCTTGGCTTGGGGCCGTACATCACGGCTACCATTATTTTACAGCTGTTAACCATGATTTTCCCGGCCTTGGAGCGCATGTATAAAGAAGAAGGCGAAGCGGGAAGGCAGAAATTCAACCAGTACGGCAGGTTGTTGGCCATCCCATTGGCTGCGTTTGAAGGCTATGGGATATTAACCTTGTTTACGCGCCAAGGCGTGATTACGGGCCTGACACCAACGGTCATGATCGGTTCCATTATCACTATTATTGCCGGCTCCATCTTTTTGATGTGGCTTGGCGAACTGATTACCGAACAGGGAATGGGGAATGGCATCTCCCTGCTGATTTTCGCCGGTATCGTAGCCAGCTTGCCTTCTAACATATTCCAAACATTCGTAACCTGGGATGCCAGCCAGATCCCTTCTTACGTTATATTTTTTGTACTGTCTATTATTATCATCGCCGCCGTGGTGCTCATTACCGAAGCCCGGCGTAATATTCCGGTTTCATACGCCAAGCGCGTGCGCGGTTCAAAAATGTTCGGCGGCCAGTCAACCTATTTGCCGCTTAACGTGAACCCGGCCGGGGTTATCCCGATTATCTTCGCGCTTTCCATTTTGCTGTTCCCCGGCATGATTGCCGGATTTTTAGGAGGCGTGCCCGGCATAGTAGGGAATATTGCCACGTCGGTTGCGGCATTTTTCGCTGACGTATGGGTGAACGGCATTTTATACTTCTTGCTGGTTATCATGTTCACCTATTTTTACACCGCGGTTACCTTTGACCCCAAAGCCATTGCTGAAAACTTGCAGAAAATGGGGGGCTTTATCCCGGGCGTGCGGCCTGGCGAGTCAACCACCAAATTTTTAAACCATATCCTTAACAGGGTATTGTTTACCGGAGCCATCTCCCTGGGCTTGATTGCCGTTTTGCCAACCATTGTCGGGGGGTTAACGGGCGTTACCGGTTTTACTTTTTTAATCGGGGGGACTTCTCTGCTGATTGTGGTTTCCGTGGTGCTGGACACCATGCGCCAAATCAACTCGCAGCTTGAAATGCGCGAATACGACACATTTTAATACTATGAGCAAACGCGTTATTATTTTATTCGGGCCGCCGGGGGCTGGCAAGGGCACGCAGTCGGAGCTTTTGTCTGAAAAGATGGGGCTTTATTTGTTTGAAACTTCCAAAATGCTGGAGCGTGAATTCAAGCGGGCTCAAAACCTGGATGAAAACGCACCGGACCGTTTTGTTGAAGTGGAGGGCGGGAAATTTGATGTGCAAAGTGAATTGGCCATTTGGAAGCGCGGGGAACTGTGCAGCCCGCCATGGGTGACGCACTTGAGCATGAAAGAATTTGAGCGCCTGTTTCATGATGGCGATAGTTTGATTATTGCCGGCTCGCCACGCACGGTGTATGAAGCCGAACGCGAAATGCCCCTGTTGGAAAAGCTGTACGGAAAAGAACATATCAGTATTTTCCTGTTGGAAATTTCAGCCGAAGCCACTATTTTCCGCAATAGCCACCGCAAAATTTGCGAACTGATGCGCCACTCCATTTTATCCAGCGAAGAAACTAAAAAACTCAAATTGTGCCCCATTGACGGCTCAATGCTGGTGGCGCGCAAAGATTTGGACGATCCGGAAACCATCAAAACCCGCTTGCAGCAATATAAAGACCGCACTCTGCCGTTGTTTGATTATTTTAACAATAACGGCTTTAAGGTTAAAAAAATAAACGGCGAAAGAAGCGTGGCGGAAGTCCACTACGATATCGTTAATGAACTTGATTAAAACCCCCCAAGAAATACAAATCATGGCCGAGGGAGGGAAAATCCTGGCAACCGTTTTAAAAGAAGTTGCAACAATGGCCGTGCCGGGGATAACCACCTTGGAATTGGATAGAGCCGCCGAGCGGCTTATTTTGTCACACGGCGCCAAACCCGCGTTCAAGGGCTATGAAAAATTCCCCTATAGTTTATGTGCTTCGGTGAACAATATTATTGTGCACGGTTTTCCCTCTGATTACGTTTTGAAAAATGGCGATATTGTGGGGCTGGATTTGGGGGTGAAATGGAAGGGCTACAACACCGATATGGCCGTTACCGTGGCGGTGGGTGAAATTTCTTTTGAAGCCCGCCGATTATTGCAGGCCACTAAAAAAGCCCTGCGGCTTGGCATTAAAAAGGCCAGGGCGGGCATCACTACGGGAGATATCGGCAACACCATCCAGCGCTTTCTGGAAGACCAGGGTTTTGGCGTGGTGCGCGATTTATGCGGCCACGGCATCGGCAAAGACGTGCACGAAGATCCGCAGGTTCCCAATTACGGCGAACGCCACAAGGGCACCGTGCTGAAAGAGGGGATGGTGATTTGCATTGAGCCCATGGTAACCATTGGCGACTGGCAAATAAAACGCGCCAAAGATAATTACGGCTTTTCAACCAGAGATGGCAGTTTGGCGGCCCATTTTGAACACACGCTGGCCATTACCAAAGACGGCTGCAAGGTATTGACGGAATTGTAGGGTTTGGTAGTGTTAATAAAGAACCTTTTTTATACTTACACTGGGAGGGGAGCCATGGCCAAACGGAACAAAGCGGCGTTTTGGAGGCAGCTTAACGGCCGCGCGCGGCGGATGCTGGAACGGCAAGAAAACATGAATGTGATGATGCTGCGGCAGTACAAACTTTTGGAAAAAGTGGCTGAAGATGTTCCTGCCCACCTTATGACGCCAGCGGAGTATTTCCCGCTCAACGCAGAGCTGGAAAAGTTGCATGAAGCTTTGACTGCGCTGCAAAAAGCCCAGCGGGTAGACAGGGAAAAGTACGCAGACTTGCTTCTGCAGGCTGCCGCCAGGAATGGCAAAGCCGTTGTTGCTCATTAGGTATTTTTGGCTGCCGGTTCCATACTGGCGGCTTTTTTGTTGTAAAAAATATGGTACTATAGATTTATGAAATCATTGATTATTGCCAACTGGAAAATGAACCCAGCCAGTCTGAAAGAAGCTAAGGCGCTTTTTGATGCCGTAAAAAAAGGCGTTAAAAATGCGCCGGCAGATGTGGTTATTTGCCCGCCGGTTATTTATTTGGGGGGTTTGCATGGCCTGCCGATTGGCATGCAAAATATTTTTTATAAAGAAAAAGGAGCATTTACCGGGGAAGTTTCCGCGGCCATGGCGCGCGACGCGGGAGCTGAATATGTGATTGTGGGCCACTCGGAACGACGAAACTATTTTGCCGAAACCAACGAAGATACCAATAAAAAAATAAAGGCGGCGCTTGATATCGGCTTATTCCCTATTTTTTGTGTTGGTGAGATGGCAGAAGAACGGGAGTTAAAAGCCGAAGTATTGGAAAAGCAATTATTGGAAGGATTAAAAGGAATTTCAACGGCTGATGCAAAAAAAGTAATTATCGCCTACGAGCCGGTGTGGGCCATTGGTACGGGAAACAATTGTTCGGTTGATGAAACGCTAAGCTCCCTGTTATTTATCAGAAAAACCATTTCAAATATGTACAGCCGCCAGGTGGCTGATAGTCTGCGCATTTTATACGGCGGCAGCGTTAAAGCCGAAAACGGCGCTTCATACATAAAAGAAGGCGGCGCCAATGGCCTGTTAGTTGGCGGCGCTTCACTGGACGCGGAAGAATTCGTGGCAATTGTAAAATCGGCTGGATAGTTAGAAACGAACGCGAATTATAATTTGACATAAATTCGGGGGGGGGGGTATTATGAGCCAATACCATTAAATTAGGCGTAGTGAACTTATGAATTATAAAAAGATATTGTTAAGCTTGGTTATTTGTGGTTCGTTGTTTGCCGGCGCAGGCACGGTTTCTGCGGTTGATAATTCTGCCCTGATCCAGCTATTGCTGCAGCAAATCGCAGCCTTGCAGGCGCAATTAACCCAGCTTCAAGCACAGCAAGGCACAACGGTTGCGTGGTGCCATGCATTTAATACCAATATGGGGATAGGCACAGCCATTTCAACTTCGGATTTAGATGCCTTAATCATGGTTTTAGATAAAGAAAATATAGCGGAGTTTATCGTAATTAACAGGCCCGCAGAATATAACGAAATAATGGCAGGAGGTGTTGTCAAACTCCAAGCAAAATACGGAATTTTGCAGACCGGCTACGTGGGTCCAATCACAAGGACAAAATTAAATGCGTTGTATGGATGTGGGGTAACTATAGTGCCAACTCTCCCAATTTTACCCGTTGTCCAGCCATCGGTTACGGTTATTTCACCAAACGGAGGGGAAAGTTTTACTGCTGGCCAAAGTATGAATATTTCTTGGCAAAATGTAGGAGGAGCACAATCTGATGTTTTAAAACTTACTATGGTTGACTACGAAGGCGGTAACCCGGCGCATATTTATAATTTGGCAACAAATCTCTGGGGTGCTTTGCCTAGCAATACGCAATATTATGCTTATGTTATTCCTTCTAACATAATCCCCAGTTCAAAGCTGAAGATTATGGTGGAACTATTGAGAAATGGGTCGGTTGTTGCCATGGATGTGAGCAATAATTATTTTAGCATTGTAGCGCCGGCAACTGCAACCCAACCTTCAATTACTTCAATTAATCCTCCAGGAGGTGCCGGAGGTAACTTGGTGGTTATTACCGGGAAAAATCTAAATGCTTCTGGTAACACCATACAATATTTCCAGAATGGCAGTCTGGTGGGTTCTCAATATCCACTTACATTTGACGGACCATCGCCCGATGGCACGCAGCTTCAGTTTACTCTTTCAACTGCGCCTGTTAACAATGTTCCAGGAATTTATCAGGTGCGTGTGTTAAATTCAAATGGTGTAAGTAATTTGGTATATATCACCATTCTTGCCGCTCAAACCACTCCCTTTATTGATTCGATTACTCCAGGCCAAAGAGGAGCGGGTTTATACACGGTTACCGGTGGTAACTTTGTTGGTATCAATAATATAACTCGGGTTGAATTTTATAAAAACGGATCGTCAGTAGTATCAATTCCCGCATCAAATATTTCAGCCAATGGAATGCAGATGCAATTTTCCATTAGTGGTGTGACCGTTGCAAATGTAGATCCTGGTCAATACCAAGTATTAGTAAGGAATGCCAACGGAAAATCCAATAGCGTTAACTTTACGTTAACAAATTCAACTACGGTCCAACCATCAATTACGGTCACTTCGCCGAATGGAGGGGAAACATATAACTTCGGTTTAATTGGTGTTAATTGGACTTCAAGCAGTGTGAGTAATGCAAATATATATTTACAATTTCCCGATGGTCGCACATGTTACTTAAAGACCGTTCCCGCAACTCAAAATAGTACGTCTATTTCAGTTAGTAGCGGTTATCAGTGTCCTAATATTTCAAGTACCGTTACCGCGGGGCAATATAAAATCGCAATACATGGAGATATAGAAAGTACTCGGGATTTTAGCAACGACTATTTCAACATTATCGCGCCGACTGTCCAACCATCAGCTACCATTATGAGTGGCATGCAAGCTAATTCTTTGACACCGACTATCTTTGGTACGGCAAATGGAACTAGTCAAATAGGAGTTGTGTTGGGTAGT
>Ga0209542_10007420_pt1 | contig 20869 bp, 28 predicted proteins | sample RifCSPhighO2_01_FD_184028 | JGI IMG/M metagenome (GOLD analysis project Ga0209542, IMG submission 184028) | Soil microbial communities from Rifle, Colorado - Rifle CSP2_plank highO2_0.1 (SPAdes) (version 2) | ecosystem: Environmental > Terrestrial > Deep subsurface > Rock core/Sediment ... | reverse complement strand
AAGTTCCGCCTCGCGGTGAAGGAATATCGTGTCGGCCTCAGTAATTTGCATACCGGGCTATTATACTCTCGATTTAACTTATCGGGTACCCCCTATACTAATAATTGATTATTTGCCTGGAGGGCGATTTTGTGGCACAAACTGCCACAAAATCAGGGTCGAGAGGATTAATTCATTTTACTGTGACCCCGATGGTTGAGTTTTGGAACATCTTCTGGCCTCAATTTCTAGAAACCTTCGACAAGTTAAGGGAGATGAATATGTTATAATTGAGATCGTATGGGAAGATTAGAACTCAGAATAGCAGCCGGTATTGCCAGCGTAGTACTTGGTGCTGAAACAGTTATGTCGCAGGGTGCACAACAACCTATTTTTTCTGCGCCTCAAGGAGATTCATCCGAACCGTCAAGTCTCATTGCGAAGAAATATAAGGCATATTTTCCCTCAACTTCAGGTGGATCGGGTTCTGAAGAAGCTACACAGCCACCGGTGCAGAGGAGATATTCAGGATGGTTAGAGAGACGGGGTAATATCTGTGAGTTGTGGGAATTACACGATGCAGCTAAAAAAGGAAAAGTCACAGTTGTATTCAACTCCAGACCATATCATGAGGAACATCAAATACTGCAAAATAGTGTAGGTGAACATGTAGTTGTTAACCTTAAACCTTGGGAATGTTCCGGTGATTCAATACTTGATGTTACAACTGTAGAATTATCACCACTTGATCAGAAAGCTTATATTCCTGTTACAGAAAGATGAGTTTAGAATAAGCCACTAAGCATGAACATGTGAGCGCGGCGGGACTCGAACCCACAACCAATTCCTTAAGAGGGAACTGCTCTACCATTGAGCTACGCGCCCTGGTCTTGTGCTGTAAAATACCAGGTAATATATTGCTTATTCCTTACCTTCTTCAATCTTTTTTCTTGCTTTCTCGCTTCCTTCGCATCGCTGAAATATTTCGATGACATAAGTTTCCACTCTCCATGTTGCTTACCAGTAAAATGGCGATTACTGCCATTATGATATCTCACTCGCTCCTCTATATCCTTTGTGACGCCGATATAATAAACTCCGCTGTCCTGATTCTCTAGCAAATAAAGATACATATCTCTTCTTCTAACCCACAACCAACCCCGACTCAGTCGGGGCTGCTCTACCATTGAGCTACGCGCCCGAATTCACCTGAATATTATAGCACCAACCGCTAGTAAAAGCTAAAGACGTTATTGAGAAGATTGGTTATATGTTTGGCTAAATTCGCATTGAGTTCCCCCATAAATTGCCACCATTTTTGGGTAAGGCTTTTATCCGTGGTTTCTCCTAACACATTGGAGTAGTTGTAATAGGTGTCCGCATCGACGTCCCCCGTCATTAACATAAAGGCGCCGTTAGCTTCGGTTATAGCACTGACTGTATTATTCTGCAGATTCACTACTGCATTTCGCAACATCGTCCACGATTGGCCGCCATCAGTTGACTTGACCATCTTAATGGTGTCTTGGCGAAAATATTCCCCTGACTGCTGGCGCAGATCATCAACGGTATAAGTTCGGGAAACGATACTGGTTTTGAGCGGAGAAAGGTATTTGCCGTTATTGTGCTGTGACCTAAAATAGACTTCACAAACTGGGGTAATCTGCCAATAATTAGCAATACTGATCGGATTGGTTAGTGGCGTGCAACCGACGGAAAGATAAGCATCAAAAGGCACCGTTCCATTGAATGTGATCACGGTGAAATCACTGCGGTGGATGGTATTTCCCTGATTGGCCACCACGTCGGGTTCGGTGGGTTTTCCGGAGATAATTGTTGGAGCTGAGTACGTTTTTGCTCCCAGGACCGCCTGATTATCGGTTCTTACCGGCGAGACAAAAAACACCATAACTATTAGTGAAGTAGCAACAATTGCAATTGCCCCGAGTAAAGACGGTGAATATTTCATGACCCTTACTCCATTGTATCAGATTGTTCGACAAGGGAGGCTTGATACTTGACATACTCCATCGCTACTGACTGCAGTGATCGGATTAGTGCCCTTTTACCTGATCCAATAAGGTAGTTCTTCCTGCTTAATCTCAAATCGGTTAATCTTGCTAGTGCTTCCACCGAGAGAACGTGGCCATGGGCTAATATGTTAAGAGCAGTCCGGTAGAGATATAACTGTCCATCATCGGGGAACAATGCTGCAAGCGAGGTTTCTCTTTTTGCCGCCAACGCAAATGCCTGTCTAGTTCCAGCTACTTCTCGAACATCCTCGAAATCTGAGCCATCATACACACGACGTCTACCTCCTTGCTCTCTAGTACGAAACAGATTAACAGAGCTAGCATAATTGATAAAAGCGCTATGGGCGACAGTGTAAGGATGGTCAGCAAGAAGTCCTTCTGCTATTGGGTCAAAGGGCGGAGGAGCCTCGAAGCCTCGCTCAATTGACGTTAAATCGTCAATCGCAATGGTTAGCAAACCCTCACTTATCAGACCAAGATGAACTTGTCCCATCAGACTCAATTCCTCAACGCCTGCTCTATCAGAATGATCTAGAGGTGTTTTTTTTAGCTGCCTATTGATGTACCTCACGATGGGAGATAGATACTCCCCGGGTCGCGTTTCCTCTTCTGGCATACCCTGATTATATCATATAGAGGCTGTTCTGGCAAGAAGGCTTGGCTATTTTGAAGCTTGGTATTTCATGTATTCCCTTGCTAGATCATGAATTGCCAATAAAATTCTCCCTGTTACTGGCCCAGTGCCTCTTATCATATTAATTTCCCTTGGAGATACTTCGGCAAGTTGCTCGATTGTACTGATATTATTACGTTCCAGCCTTCTAATAAAAGAGTATAAACGATAAGCAACAGCGTCATCAGCAAAAAGTACTGATAAAATCGCCCCTTCAGCTGAAGATTTTCTCGCTCTCTGAGTGCTCGACCTGATTATTCTTATCTTCGCATAATGAGCCGGATTATCAGGGTTGAAGGGTAGGGCATTATGTCTGAGTTCTCCGTAGGCGGTTGCTAACCTAGTAACACCTGCTAGAGCAATCACGAAGGGATGATCTTCAGGTAGTCCTTCTGCTACGGGATCAAAAGGCTCGGTAACAGTGACCTTGGTTTTTGACTCGGCAGTAGTCCCGCCAGATAAATCGGCATCTAGATTCAGATCAGCCATACCGGGGTAGACCTGCGCCAGACTTCTTAGGATATCGATCATTGGCGGTCTATCTGGATGCCCCACTGGAGTACGGGTAAGCTCTCTATCGAACTGTGTTATTAGCGGGTCAAGATGTTCTCCGGGAGTAAATTCGGTCATTTGGGTATTATAGCCTATAGGAACGCTCTTTGCAAGAAATTTTGTTATAATATCGTCATGTCAGAGAAGACCAAACCAGATATTAAGAGGGGACTGAGTGATCAGTTGGCTCACCTTCCTGATTACGAGACGAGACAATTGATTGCTAGTGGTTTTTTCAATGCAGTAACTCACCTGATTAGTCATGCCGAAATACCCATGATTGAATTCTCGTTTCGTGCTAAAACTGATGAGCGTATCAGACTCAAAGCTCGGTATTTAAAGGCCACTCGATGGACGAGGCCAATGTTCGATATTTATGCCGCCAGAGTTGTGGTTCCTGATGGTTACGAAACTGATGCTGTCTCAGCGATACTTGATTCCTTCGGGGCTGATAGCCGTTACAAGAATCCATTTCCTAATTATTGGCAACATCGTTCTGGACAAAGAAGAAGTAACCGAAGCGTCGGTCTATCCGATTATAGCGCCTGGCATGTCAGAGTCGCTTTTGGGGGTAATCTGGTTGTCCCTCATATTGGAGAAATTCAGATATTTAACCCCACAGAATTCGCTTTTCAGGAGGCGACTCGCGACGAATATGAGCAGAGAAGAGACGAACGCTACCGAGCAGTTCTGGGAGATTTATGGTAAACTTTGAGAAATTCATATGGACTACCGGACTTTTGGGAAATTAGGCTGGAAAGTGAGTGAAATTGGGCACGGAATGTGGGGCATGGGCTCCTGGCTGGATTCGGACGACAAGCAATCGCTTGAAGCACTACACCACTCTGTTGAATTGGGAATTAACTTCTTCGATACTGCCTGGGTCTATGGCGATGGCCGCAGTGAAAAACTACTGGGACAACTTCTCAAGGTTCATTCAGATAAACGTTTGTATACTGTAACGAAGATTCCCCCGAAGAATATGGCCTGGCCGGCGGAGCCTTGGTATAATGTAGAAGATACCTACCCTCCTGAACACATTGTCAAATACACGGAGATTAGCTTGAAAAACCTTGGAATTGAACAGGTTGATTTAATTCTGTTTCATGTCTGGGATGATGCCTGGGCAGACGATGAGGGTTGGCAGAAAGCGATCGCGGATTTGAAAAAGCGGGGATTAATCAAGGCGTTTGGAATCAGTATTGACCGATGGGAACCGGCCAATGTTATTAAGGCGATTAAAACGGGTAATATTGATGCGGTTGAAGTCATTTACAACATCTTCGATCAGGCGCCGGAGGACGAGCTGTTTCCAGTGTGTCGCGAACTCGGTATCGCGACGATTGCCCGCGTTCCCTTTGACGAAGGCACTCTGACGGGAACGCTTACCCTAGACAGCAAATGGCCAAAAGGGGACTGGCGCAATTCCTATTTCACTCCCGACAATCTTAAACAAAGTATCGATCATGCTAACAACCTGAAGCCACTGATTCCCTCCGGTTCTACTATGCCGGAATTGGCCCTACAATTCATTCTTTCTAATCCTGATGTCAGTACTACCATTCCCGGTATGCGCCAGATCAAGAATGTGGACGCTAATGTTAAGGCGAGTGAGAAAGGAAAGCTCGATAGCGCGCTTATCGAAAAACTGCGCGCCCATCGCTGGGACCGCATCCCAGTTCCCAAGCACCAGGACTAAAAAGCAGTTGAAATCGCTAAATAAATCTCTATAATATAGATATCACCAGGGAGAAACGACCGCTTATCTACGTGATAATGCGCCACGCCTCCCATTTTTTATTGGGTGAATTGCAATTTCCCCTTCTCTCTAGATAGTAATACCTTGAATTTCTGAAACTTTTTGAGTAGTGAGGACTCTGACTTGATGTTGGGTATAATGATCGAGTGAAGCTTGTTTTTTTTCTCGAGATACTCATGAAGGCAATAAAAATCGCCATCTCCTGATACTATTACCGCCTTATCGAAATTGGGAAATTCAATTGCGGCGGCATGAAGTACTAGCTCTGCATCAACGTTACCCTTGGGTTTGCCATGATTGTCGGTCGTTGTGGGCTTGTATACGAGGCTGTAGCCAAAGGAACGTAGGTCGGCATAAAGTTGCTTATTCCTATCTATATAGCCAATGAACAAAAATGCTTTGGTGACTCGAAACTTATCATTCAAGTATTTCCTGAATTTTCTGTAATCCAGCTTCCATCCTTTATATAACAGTTTCTTTCCTCTATATATATCCTTTCTCGTCCCCAGATTCAGATTCTGGCTATCAATAAAAGCATATATGACATTTCTTGCTTTGGACATAAGGGAAGTATAACAAAAAAAACCCGCGAAGACCTTTCGGTGTCGCAGGGGGTTTTATGCAAAAAACCTCAGCGGGCCGGGTCAATCCTTCGGTCAACCTGCACACGGCTGAGGCGTTTATATCTGAATAATACGAAATTAGATTTAGTTTGTCAATGACTATTTGCTCAATCCCAGGCCCTATAGTATAATGTAGCCTTATGTCAGAAAAGAGCTCTCAATTAGCGTGGACTGAATACCAGACCGATCACATCCGCTCGGAAACAGAAAGATACTTCGATCGTTATTGGTCAATTCAGCCTGTTGGAGAAGTTGACCTACACTCGGTAAAGAGACTCATTGTTATCGGTGGCAGTGGAGGCGGAAAGTCCACCCTAATTTCCCGACTCAAGGGCTCGGGAATTGAGACCTCGGGGGTATTTATCCCTCAAAGAGTAGTTACTTCTCCTGATCGTGGTGATGATGTCGGTGGAGAAAATGTTCATGTCTCTGATGACGAGTTTGCTAGGCTCCAAGAGTATGGATCAATTGAATTCCCATGGAGCAAACAACTCCCATTGGAAACAAATGGGGCGATTAAACCGGTTCGATACGGCTTCATGAGGGGGGGGTGGGACGGTTATGTTCCAGCACTAACTTTATATGCCGCCAATAACGGACTGTATGCCAATCCCGACTCATGGCGACAAATCGAAGGCGCTAATACACTTATTGCCTGTGTTACTGCGCCTCAGGAAGTAAGAGCAGTACGTCTTTATGAAAGATTGCCAACAATGGGTCCTGCAGAAGCACGAATACGAACCACCGACAATCTTCAGCTAGGAATGAAGCCGCATGTTAATGTCTCCACATATGGTCTGCACCAAGGGATTGCTGCGGCGGAATTCGCAGAATTTGTTACCGACCTGACCACTGCTTTTCAATAAGCTAGATAGACCGACCTAAAATGAAAATTTCTTTACGTTCTCGGTTATGCTTTGCTTAACCTCGTCCCAGTCAACATTCATGTGCATTCGTGGCATCGGCTGGTCATCAGCATCAGCAAAATAGATGAGAGACTTCAATATATGAGCATGATTATAGTTGACGCCCTTGTATTTCTCATCCAGCTTGTTGAAAAGGTTCGCTATAGTATCATTCTCTAGAATCTTATACAGATCTATAAAGTCCTTTTTGCTGCCTCTGGCGGAAATGGTGATAAACTTTGTACAAGCAATATCAATCACTGAAGATAGACTCAAGCCATTCCATTCCAGAGGCTTCTCGAGCAACGAATAAGGATAATGAAGAAATTGCAGCTTCACGCCATCAAGAAAAGTGTTCAAGGCTCCTGGCTCACTCTGAGTATTCTCAAGCGCTCCAATTTTCATTAAAGCTTGTTGCGCCGTGTCTGGTCTAAAATCTGCTTGTGAAAAAAAGTCTAGGTCCTCTGATTCACGGTGCCCCAGTTGTAACGAAAGGGCAGTCCCTCCAGTTAAATAAAATGTTTTCAATTCGGGCAGAAGTTTTATTTTCTCGATGAGGCTTGCCGTTGCCTTTGGTAGGGTAGCGATGAACATTTTCATACTATGACAGATAAATGTTCCAAAAATTAGCGGACTGGGGAGTAAGTTTCAACTGTGGCAATCTATTTATAATTGAACTTCGATCCACGGCGGATAAAAGCCATTTAACAGCTTGTTGGTCTCCAATATTAAGTATTGTCTGTACAATGTAACTTTCGTTATTTTCGAGGCTAAGTTGTGATAAATCGTCACCCCAAAAGTATTTTGTGACGTATTCGGGAAGTGTCTGATTTGACATGAATATATTATAACATGACTGAGCTATTATTTACTCGGATCGAGGAGCAGGCCGGGGGCAACTTCGCGCTAGCTCTCTCAGGCAGCTTGAGAAGGGTCCACGAGCCGACTCTAAACAGTTTCGCTTCAAAACGAATCGTTCCCATTATAGCTATTTTACCAAATCTTCACCCTGTCACCAAGCACCTACCCCTAATGCTCGCTGTTTAACTGTGTAAAGTACGATTCTAAAATCGACAAGTGGCGTGGCGCGTTCCCAATACACTACATCACCATACATTCTCATGAGATGAGGCGTTTCCTTTGAAGTCGTGGCTTGCAACAGACCCATCATGCTTGGTGTAGGAGAATAGCGGTCAACTTTAGCCCGGTAAGTATCTAGTAAATCTCTTGCTCTGTCTGAAAGCTCAACTCTCGAATTTTGCGCTGATTCAATAAGTATTGCAGTGCCAGTGAGTTCGGGTTCAGTATAGCCTCTGGCACCCACCACCGCCAACTCTCCGGCAGGAACCTGGTAAGTAGGCTGCGGTAGCTCATCAAGCGCGGTTCTTCTCAGGATTTTTGCCAGTCTGGAGGATAATACCCGTGGATCATCGCTCCCTTTTCCGGCGAGGAATGATGTATGCTGGAAAGGTGATTCACGCAGTCCCGCCGCCTTGTGGACCATGGTACGAATTTTAATCTCTGGACGCATTATTGGCCCATCACTTCCTAAAAAACCGACATCAATGGCGACTAAACCCTCAAGTCCGTCATGTCTTTGAATACCCTTCTCGGCCAGCTTTGTCATGGCGCGGCCACCAAGGTATCCGAATAACTGGCAAAGCGACTTCTCAAAAATTCGCTTACTTGAGCCGTGTATCCACCGTTGCGATCGGTAAATTTGCTCGTCTGAGGCCGGTCCGGAAACATCAAAACCCATAACTTGGGAAAGCAGGCCAACTGCATGAGGGGACATGCTCAAGTCTAGGCCACTAATTTCATCTCGATAACGAAGATAATTTCTCCCTTGCTCCGGCATGATGGGTTATTATACAGGTTTATTTGCTTGGCTAATATAATACCCAAGCTTATGGCGAGCTGGCCAGACCCAGATACTGCCTGGAACGTTGTCAAGATTCACTCTGCCGTGGCTAAACTCTACGAGAGTCGTTTTCAGTGCCAGTGTCCACAGATGAAACCATGACGGGTATACGTTTCTACTAATATCCACTGATTGTGCGTTTTCGAATCCTGCCTTCTCAAGGATCCCCGGAAAAGAGCCATGGGTAAAATAGGGAAGACTGGCCATTCCCGTATTTTTAATTACTCTCTCAGCTAAATCTCTTGCTGGTGTAGGAATAGAATCCAATTCTGGAATTGAGTATTCAAAAAGTACTACTCTCCCGCCTGGCCTTAACACGCGCAGGAATTCGGATAATACTAGCTCGTGGTGATCGGCGTGTACCAGTGTCTCCATCGTATATACCCCATCAAATGATTCATCAGGGAACGGCAGGTCATGGTAATCAGCATTAACTAAATTGATAGGGGAGACATCAATGTCTCGATTAATCCCTGGACTACTACGAAGCCTGTTAGGTAAGAGATCAATGCCTGTAACCTCATGTCCAAATTCTTTTACTAAGGTGCGAGCCACCGGACCATAGCCACAGCCAGCGTCCAGCACTGTTGAACCGGGCGGCAGGTCTAGCGTCCTGCCAAGTATGCGCTCCATTTCAATCTGTGCAGAAGCCATGTCAAACGGCCCGTCATGGTCCACAGGAGAAAATCCATAGTGACAAACTCCTCCTAAATCCCCCCAATAGCCTTTTTCTGCCGCGTTATAATAACGTACAACTGCTTCTCTGTTACTGGCTGGACTGGTTTCTTGTGCCATTATTTTATAGAATGATGATAGATGATGTGGTAGTATATCTTTCTTATAGGTCTTTTTCAAGGGCAGGGTTACTTGGTAGACGCCGTTCGAACCCAGTTAGTGTATAGCTAAAGCAAAAACAAAGGAAATTAGTACTGAGAAAAGCAATATAAGAAATGAGTGTATATACGGTATTTTAGCTTTCTTTTTTGCAATAAATGAACTGCCTACTATTATAGCGAGGTAAAGCAAGCCTACTTTATCAAAAAATAGATAAGATGCAATAGGGAGAATTAAACTCCACGATGGTGATGTTAATAAAAGACCCAGAGCCGTATCTGCTACGCGATCGATAAACCTAGGAATAAATAAAAATGAAGATAAAAGCATTGCGGAAAATATAATGAGATATTCTTTCCGCAGTGTCGACATTTAATAAATATATACTTTGTAGACCTAAATTTCCAGTGACTACCGTAATTGTCAACAACTTTCAAGAGTATGCATCTCGAGAATAATAGTATGTATAGGCTGTTACAAGGGTCTAAAACCTATATTGGGGTGACTTGGTAGACGGCGTTCGAACCCAAATCTGTACAGATTAACTACCGCAATACTTTGTTCTGTAATGAAGTGGCTAGGCTCGTAAAAAAATCCTCCATCTCATTATAGTTAAATTTCCCAACTAGAACCGGAATATCTTTTCGTTCTGTAACCTTTAGTAGCTGACTCCCGAGCTGTATCATTTCAATATCCCAGTCAAACTTAACCTTTGCATCAAGACGCAGCTTCTCAAAATCAAACTTCTTTTCCTTCATTATCATAAATAAATCCATAAAATCTCTAAGCCGTGGATTTTGGTAAATGGTGAATAATTTATTAAGAGCAATATCTTCAATTGAGTCTAGAGTTATGTTTATATACTTTTGGCTGGCCTTTGCAGGAAAAGGGTAGTAGGTAAATTCGAGCTTAAGCGTTTCTGAGCCAAATTCCAGGAAAATTAAATTTCTGTTAAAGGATGTTTGGATGTCAAAGGCGCTATATTTGAGCTGGTTTTTTATCGATTTAAGCCATACAAGTATGCTTTGTACATCAAATTCTGCTTCAGAAAAAAAATCAAGGTCTTCAGAATAACGATAAGGTATGTAAAAACCACAAAGCGCTGTGCCTCCAGATAAATAAAAACTTTTAGTAAGGGGAGAGGTACTAAATAACTTTAAAAAGGAGAGTTGTTTTTCTGTAAGAATCTTGGTCGGCTTAAGCATTTTTAAGCAATAATTCTAAAAATTTTCTTCGTGATGGATCAATAGTTAAAGACGGTAGAAAGGTATGAAGCTGTTGAGTATCAATGAGGTCTCCATGAAGACCAAAGTTAATGAGCTGCTCTAACTTCCATATAATAAATTTAGAGGAATTTTTATCAAATTTTGAGGTATCTGTAGACCAATTTCTCATAGAAGAATTATAACAAATTCTCGAGCAAATATCTAGGAATTAAACTAGTTCTCGGATTATTACAAGGCTCTGAATTCACTTTGGGGTAGGTGAGTGGACATGTTTCGAACCCAATCGTTGTCATGTAGAAATTATAGCAGGTTGAATTTAAAAGCCTTATTTGATAGAATGAACTTAATCATGTCGCACACACATAACATACTATCCATCTCTACAATGATGTGCATGCCGATGCCCTTGACTGGGTAACGGCAGTGATTTCCTCTAATTAATATCACCTGCCTCAGATTACTCTCAAAGGCTTTCCATAATCTCAGATTATTCATTTATTTTTAAACAATATGAACATAACAATTATTAATGACTGTCAGGACGCAAATGAAACAGGTAGACAAATCGCTAGAGTAAGCAGTTTATTTAATGCACCAGCACATCTCATCGGAGTAAAAAATTTCAGCGAGATAGAAGCGGCAGGAAATTTAATTGATGCTTTAGATGCTATCGAAAATCGAAAGGGAATTGTTCTCGTAAATGTTGCTCCAAGACATGATCTTGATAATAAGCATTCAAATGGAACGCCTTTTGGGTATTTCTATTATAAGAACGTGCTTGTTGTCTCGACTATAGAAGGGATCACGCTATCTCTTGTAAAAAAATTAGCTCTTGCCGAAAGTATCCAAGTGATTGAAACCGACAAAGCACTTGATACGCTTATAGCAACAGGTACTTTAGATGGCGGCTTAAAAGAACATATTGTTAATACGCAGTTTCGTAGCTTTGACTTTGTGCCAAGAGCAGCATACTATTTGAGCCAAGGTAATTACTTGCCATCTAATACAATGAGCATTGATGAAATTAAAGATGCCCCACGGAGTGTGTGGTGGATAGATAGTTTTGGTAACTGCAAAACAACCGTATTGATAGAGGATATAGCCTTATCTACAAATGGCAAAGTTAAATTAGCTATCGGTTCGCTTCAATACTACTCACGGCTTAAAGATGTTCCTGATGGAATGTCGGGAATTATTACTGGAAGTTCAGGTATCAATGAAAAAAGGTTTCTCGAGATTGTAGTACAAGGAGGAAGAGCAAGCGAAGGATATAAGCTCAACGTAGGCGATGAGATTTGAGTCCTGAAAAATTTCAACCAAGATAAATTAGACCTAAATAGCTAGGTATTGTTTTACAAAATATCTTATTTAGATTGTCCCAAGATGCTAAAGGGTGACTGGGTGGACGCCGTTCGAACCCAAATGAGCCCCTAATCGTATAATTTTACTCCGCCATGAGGATCAGGGAACGCAGGTTTACTATCATTATCAGGTGAAAATGCATAAAACGGAGCTTCACTCATTATTCTTCCATTTGCCTCTCCTCTAAATTGATGCCCACAGTGCGGCACAACAACCAATTCCTTATGACTTGCGCCTGTTGCCATGTCAAAGAAAACTTGACCAGCTTGGGGACCTACGATTTCATCTTCATCTCCAATCACTACACAGACTTCTCCTTTGAACTCTGCCAGTCCCTTACGGACTTCTGCTTCACCCATGTCACCTGATGGAGCAAGAAGAAGAACCCTCGTTACCTCTGGAAATTCTTGGGCTGTCCCGGCAATAGCGCTTGCACCTGCCGAAAAGCCCATCAACATAACTTCTGGTTCTGGTTCGCCACATATTTCCCAAGCATGATCGCGAGCATACTGAAGAGCAGCTCGTAAGGGAATATCAGCCGTTGGTTGTCCAGCATGGGGATCCCAACCTCCAGTTCTTATAACAGCTCCTAATCCCTTAGTCTGAACATGGGTTGCAAGAGCTTTATATTTATCTGCATATCCATGAATATCACCGAAGACACCTGGAACATTAATAATGATTCTTCTTGACAGATTAGGATGAATAGCTAATGCTACAGAAGCGGGAGACCCTCCCTCAGGTTGAAAAGTCCCTTCAAAATTACGAATTGGTTTTCCCTGGAAACTATCTTCTGTTACGTTTCCGCTAAGCTCTGGCATAGAAGAAATTATATCATATCCTATAAGAAGTTCAAGCTAAAGTTGAAGTGAATTGCAGGTTCGATTATTGTTTCAGCAACCTCTTATTCAGATTACTACAAGGCTCTTATGGGTGACTGACGGGATTCGAACCCGCGACCTTCTGATCCACAATCAGATGCTCTAACCAACTGAGCTACAGCCACCAATCGGCCTCCTAATTCCATTTTGTGCCCCCGGAGGGAATCGAACCCCCATCCATGGTTCCGAAGACCATTACTCTATCCATTAAGCTACGAGGGCTTGGATACTATTATATAACAATGGCTTTCCAGTTGCACAGAAAAGCGATTTTGTGTATAAAGAAACTAGCTAACTATCTATGGCCCATCATCCGGTGAGAAAAAATATGCTCTTATTTATTGCCTTTTTTGTGGTGTTGGGAATTAACACTCTGCTCATTATGTCATATGTTCAGCTAAATCGGGTGAAGCAGACGCAGTCGACAATTTTGGCGGAACTGGATAAGATTGAAGCGGAATCGGGGGGATCAGGTGGTTACGGCGGCCCGCTGGCCGCCGGGGGGATGGATTCTGAGGTGAAACTGGTTGATGGACGCTCCGCTAACCTGAAAAGATATCTGCGTCGCCTCAATTCACCGTTATTTGAGCATACTGATCTTCTCGTTGAGGAGGCGGATGACAAAGGCTACGACTACCGCCTCCTCGTCGCTATCGCGCTACAAGAATCCACCGGTTGTAAGTTCATTCCTCACGATTCCCATAACTGCTGGGGCTGGGGAATCTACGGTGACAAGGTCACCCGGTTTGATTCCTACGACGACGCCATCCGCGCTGTCTCCATTGGTATTAAGACCCATTACATCGATAAGGGGCTAATTACCACTGAAGATATCATGCAGAAATACACGCCCAGCTCTAACAGCTGGGCCACCGCCGTACGCTATTTCTTTCGCCGGATTGAGTCTTCCTAGCGCTGCATCTGCGCTTGACAAGCCTATAGTTTATGATATAATGTATCTAGATCCAAGGGTTTGTCGATATTTATTTACCGAGAGGCTCTTGGATCTTTTTTATAGTTCCCGATATAACAAATACTATGATACGTCAATCACTAATTCTGATGATTTTGAGCTTATTTGCCCTGGCGCTTCCGGCCTCAGTTGAGGCCAGTATGGAGGCCGACCAGTCCGCTCAGTTGAGGCCCTTCTATGGGGTGTCCAAGGCTAAAGCGGACGAAATCCTGAGAGAAAATGTTCAGGAAACAGTAATCCGTAGCGTGCTGCAGAAGCAGAATTCTCCCTTGGCTGACGAGGCAGACCAGTTTGTGGTGGTCGCCCGGGCGCTTGACCTCGATCCGTACCTATTGCCGGCCATTACTGGAGTAGAGTCCACTTTTGCCCAGTTTATGATCCCGGGAACCTACAACCCGTTTGGGTACGGCAAAGGTACTATTAAGTTCGATAGCTGGGGCGACGGTATCGCCAAAGTAGGGTACGCGCTGAGATATCGCTACATCGATAGAGGGGCCCGTTCCTTGAGCGATATCGGCCACATGTATGCAGGCGGCTCCGATACCTGGGCCCCCAAAGTGGCCCGTCTGATGGGCTCTTTTGATAAAGAAGAGGCCAAAATCATGCGCTACTACGAGCTGTTATAAGATGATATAATATCACTGCTGGAGTGATAACAGCCGGAGTGGTGAAATGGCAGACACGCAGGATTTAGGATCCTGTGCCGCAAGGCGTGGAGGTTCAAGTCCTCTCTCCGGCACCAGGTGACCGGCACACCGAAAAACTATGTTTACTTATACTAAAACAAGCCCCGATAAAACCACCTTTATTTTCTCAGTGAAAATTCCCCAAACTGACATTGCGCCGCGCTATGAGGCAGCGATGAAATCCCTATCCGCAGACACGAAAGTGGAGGGTTTTCGCAAGGGGAAGGCACCCGCTGATCTAGTCAACAAGAAACTACGTCAGGAAAAAATCTACGATGAATTAATTCGTAAGCTGCTCCCCGATATTTATGAGCATATCATTAAAACGGAGAAACTTGAGCCCGCCATTTCTCCCAAAGTAGAACTGAAAAAGGCATTAGAAAAAGAAGACTGGCTTATTGAATTTACTGTGGCCCTAAAGCCACACGTAACCATTCCCGAATACAAGAAAATTGTCACCGAAGTTAAATCCGGTTACAAAAAAGAGGCAATCTGGGTGCCGGGAAAAGATGAAAAAGCGGAAGATTCTGAAGAGCAATTAAAGAAACGGGAGAAACTGGTTAACGACATTCTCGAGGCAATCCTTAAGAAAACTACTTTAGAGCTTTCCAGCTTAATTATTGAACAGGAATTAAACGCCCGCTTATCCCGCCTCGTTGACGACGTCCGAAAAATCGGCTTATCGATGGACGACTACCTAAAATCAAAGAACCTGACTCATGATAGCATCAAACAACAGTTCGAGAACGAAATTAGGCAAACCTATATTCTGGAATTTCTCCTCAGCGAAATTGCCGATAAGGAGAAAATTATCATCGAGAAAGAAGAAATTGAAAAGTTAATCTCAGGCATTAAAGATCCAGCAACACGAGAAGATGCGCAAAAGAACACCTATTTCTACGCCACACTACTGAGAAAACAAAAGGTGATTGATTATCTCGTCGACTTATAGTAAAATCGGCTTAATTATGAGTACTAAAACTGATCCAAAAAAAATCCCGGTATACAAAAATCCCCTGGAGACTCAGTCGGAGTCACAACAGCAGGCGATGGAACACTATATGAGACAGGAGCAAATGGGACATAAAGCGCCAGGTGTCGCCAACCCGGAATTCTCCAACACGGTTTTTACCTTTCATGAGCACCACGAGAGCAAAGATCGCCACAAGAAAATTGAAAATATTCAACACCTCATCGAGGAAGTGAAACATGAAGCGCAGGAAATTAGAAGGCACAGTGAAGGCGTTACTGCTGAAGTGGACAATATCGAGAAAATCGCATTGCAATCGCTTCCTGACAAGCCAGGAGTTTATCACATCAGATATTTGGAAATGATTCTGTCGTTTCTCCAAGGCATTAAGGCTAAAGTCGGGGAAGCCAAGACGTGGCTGTCGGCAATGCAGTCAAAGAAGGCTAAACGGGGATCGGCGTTTGTCACCCGATCGAAGAAGCAGGGGACAGCATATTCTCTGTCACAGGAACATCAGGTCGCCCGCAACGTGCAGTAATTGACCGCTTAGCTCAGTTGGCTAGAGCGCTTCATTGACATTGAAGAGGTCAGGGGTTCGAGTCCCTTAGCGGTCACCTAAAACCTTATGGTCATTGAGCGAGTTCGACAAATACAGGAGGAAATGGCGAGGCAAAAAGCGAAGGAGGCCCGAGAAGAGGCGGCCGAGGAAGTACTATTATTAAAGCAGGCAGATGAAGAGAGAAGAGTCCGCCAAGAAGATGAAAGGAAAAGACAGCTCGAAATAGAGATAAGAATGAGGATAATGAAAGTTAAATATGACGCTTTAGTGACCGAGTCTGGTCTCTTAGAAGGGCTTGAGGAGATAAAACAGGATTTACTAAGAAAAAAGACACGAAAGGTAGTCTTACTAAGCGACCACGATCTTGACACAGGCACATTGCATTTACTGTGGGGGAATGCATTTGAGTTAGAGGGAAGAGAGGTCAAATTCGACGAACATGGACAAAAAGATTATTATGAGGTCGAGGTTGATATAAATCTTAAATCTGGCGATCTCACATTTGATCCGTCAAGCCCTAACAGAATTGGAACCAAAATTATTAATGGAGATCATTGGAGAGCGGATTCGAGCTTGGTTGTCGATATGCTAGCACGAATGTACCTAGATCCAGTAGGACACTCAGTGACTTATTATCCGTACATTGAACCGACTCCCCTCAGATAGCCGTTCATAGTATCCCCTTAATTTATTCTCTGATTCTCTCCTTTTTCTGTATAATAGAAGTTTATGGCGGATTTGAAAGACCACAGACAAATAGGGAAGGAGTTGGATTTATTCTCTTTTAATGAATATGCTCCGGGAGCGGTGTTTTGGCACCCCAAAGGCTGGTTTTTGTATCAGGAAATCATGAAGCTGATTCGCTCCATTCTCGCTCCACTGGGCTATCAGGAGATTAAAACGCCAGTGATGGTGAAATCGGATTTATTTAAGAAATCAGGGCATTGGCAGCATTTTGGTGATACCAATATGTTTAATCTGCAGATAAAGGAGGCCGGCGACGAGCAGTCAGAGGCGGCTTCACTTTATAGTTTGAAGCCGATGAATTGTCCCGAGTCAACGCTGGTATATAATAGTGATGCTCGCAGTTATCGTGATTTACCGCTGAAGTATTCTGATTTTGGCATTCTGCATCGTAACGAACTTTCGGGAGTCCTTGGCGGGCTATTTCGCGTCCGCGAATTCACCATTGATGACGCCCATATCTACGCCCGCCACGATCAAATCGGAGCCATAGTTATGGAGATGCTGGAAATGATTCGCAATTTCTATAAACTGTTTGGCTTCGAACTACGTTTCTTCCTGTCTACTAAGCCAGACAAGGCCCTGGCGATTGAGGGCCAGCCAAAACTCTGGGACGAGGCAGAATCCAGTCTCAAAGAGGCGCTTACCAAAGCAGGAATCAAATTCGATATTAAAGACAAAGATGGCGCTTTTTACGGGCCTAAAATCGATTTCCACATGACCGATTCTCAGGATCGCGATTGGCAGTTAGCCACGATCCAGCTTGATTTCCAGATGCCCCGTTCTCTTGATGTCCAATACACTAACGAAACTGGTGAAAAAGAATACGCTGTAATGATGCACCGGGCGATGACGGGAAGTATTGAGCGTTTCATCGGTATCCTAATAGAACAGCTTCAAGGTAATTTCCCTCTTTGGTTAGCGCCAACGCAGGTGGCTATCCTGCCCATCAGTGACAAGATAAATGCTCCGGCGCAGAGAATTCAAAAAATATTAGTTGACGCCGGTTTCCGTTCCGTTTTGGACGGCGACAACAAGACGCTGCCCGCTAAAATCCGCCAGTGGACATTGCAAAAGGTTCCCTATCTGTGTATAATAGGTGAGAAGGAAGCGCAAAAGGGCGACTTTGTTTCTGTAAGAACCAGAGAAGGAATAGACCTGGGAATGCAGGACATTAATGAGTTTATGCAAAAGCTAACCCAAGACATTGAGAAGAAAATTTAACCCAAAGAGAAGCACGAGTCAGTATATTATTAACGAAAACATTCGAGGCGAGGAATTTCGGGTTATTGACGATCAGGGGAAGCAGGTTGGGGTTTTGAAAAGAGACGAAGCGCTAAAGCACGCTAAGGATCTAGGAATTGACCTAGTTTTGGTGGCGCCCGGTATTACGCCGCCGGTGGTGAAAGCGATCGATGTTCACAAGTACCATTATCAGGAGGAAAAACGAAATCAAGAAGGAAAGAAGGGGATGAAAAAGAGTCAAACCAAGGATATCAAGTTATCCCTTTTTATCAGCGAACACGATTTGGAGAGATTGAAGAATAAGACCAGCGAATTTTTACACGAGGGGCATCAGGTTCGGGTGAAACTGCCGCTGTTCGGTAGGGAACTCGGCAAAAGAGACATGGCTTTTGATTTGCTGAAAGCGTTTATAGCGTCAATTGAAGAGGTTCAAGTCTCTTCGGAGCCGCGTTTTCAGGGAAAAGTATTGATCGCCGTATTAGTTAGAAAACGCTAATAATAATATGAAAAACAAAGTTAATATGAAAACCAAGATGAAAACCAGAAAAGCGGTTTTGAAGCGCTTTAAGCTGACCACCAGTGGTAAAATATTGCATCGCGGCCACGGTGGCCGCCACCATATTAGTGCCAAATCAAAGCGACGAATGCGCAGTCTCAACGTTCCCAAGGAAGTACTTGGCAGATACAAAATAAAAATTAGACGAATGTTAGCCACTTAATAATATTTATTTTTCACTATGGCACGAGTAAAAGTAGGCATTACCGCAAGAAAACGACACAAGAAAATTCTTGATCTGGCTAAAGGCTATCGCATGGCGCGCAGTACCCAGTTTAAAAGCGCCCAGCAAGCCGTTCTCCATGCCGGAGAATATGCCTTCATGGGCCGAAAGCGCAAAAAAAGAGATTTCCGCCGCTTGTGGATCACTCGCATGAACGCCGGCTTAAGGGAACTAAATTCCTCCTACAGTGTCTTTATTAAACAGCTGAGAGAAGGCCATGTTGAGTTAGACCGAAAAATCCTTTCTCTACTAGCAGCAGAACGACCGGAAATTTTTAAGAAAATTGTTGCTGAAGTAAGTAAAAGCAAGTAGTTCGGCTATGTATGAATCCCGAAATAATCAAGGTTCAGAAATCTTTTGGTGAAGCGCTCGCTCATATTACTACCCCTGATGACCTGGAGAAGCTTTCCATTGAATATCTAGGAAGAAAGGGTCATCTTAGCAATTTGTTTCTCTCTCTAAAAAACCGGCCCGATTCTCAAAAAAAGACCTTTGGTCAGGAGCTTAATAAAGTCAAGACCATGCTCGTTCAATCCCTGGATAAGAAACGGGTTGAGATCACAAAGCAATCAGCCCAACAGGAATCGATTGATGTCACTATCCCCGGAACACAGTATCCCCACGGCAGCCTCCACCTGGTCACTTATGCCATTGAAGAAATCAGCCGAATTTTCCAAAAAATTGGCTTTATCCGCCAATCCTATCACGAGGTGGAATGGGAATATTTCGCCTTTGAGAGTCTCAATATGCCCCCCGGCCATCCGGCCCGGGATGACTTTGAAACTTTTTTCGTTGATCATGCGCCCGATAAGCAGTACGGGCGCATGGTGTTGACGCCACACACTTCCTCCGGACAAGTGAGGGAGATGTGGCGCCTCGGTCAACCTCCTGTTCGGATGATTAACATTGCCAAGACATACCGCCCTAATTGGGATGCCACTCACGTGCCAATGTTTCATCAGTTTGAAGGACTGTGCATTGACGAAGGAATAAATATTACCCATCTCAAAGGGACGATTGAATATTTTGCTAAGGCGTTTTTTGGAGAAAAAAGGGAAATTCGTCTGCGACCGTTTCACTTTCAATTTACCGAACCCTCTTTTGAAGTCGATATTACCTGTGATATTTGTGACGGTAAGGGGATCGTCAACAAAACTAAGTGTAAAGTATGCAAATCCGGCTGGTTGGAATTAGGCGGTGCCGGTATGGTTCATCCTAACGTGCTAAAAGTGGGAAAGATTAATCCTAAAAAGTACACCGGTTGGGCATTTGGGTTTGGAATTGAGCGGGTGTTTATGATGAAGCAGGGGCTCAAGGTGGATGATATCCGAATTTTGTATAGCGGCGATATTCGCTTTTTAGAACAATTTTAATTATTAGATGAATATTAAAATAACTTACAATTGGCTGTTGGAATATTTGGAAACTGATGCCGGCCCGTTCGACATCCAGAAGTATCTGTCGTTATGTGGACCATCGGTCGAGTCGGTCGAACGGGCCGGCCCGGACTACGTTTTCGATATTGAGATTACCTCCAACCGAATTGACACCGCTTCCGTCTACGGCATTGCTCGTGAATGCCAGGCAATACTGCCCCAATTTGGAAAAAAAGCCCGCCTAAGAATCAACCCGGATAAAAAATATGTGTTCCGTTTCCTGGAAAAACCCAAAACTATTCTTCCATTAACCGTTGCTATTAATGATCCCTACCTGTCCCATCGCGTCTCCGCCATTGTGCTTTCCGAAATTACCATCGGCCAATCTCCCAAATTCATCAAGGAGAGATTGGAGGCTTGCGGCGAACGATCGATTAATAATGTTATCGACATTTCCAATTATTTGCGCCTTGCCTTAGGTCAGCCGGTACATATTTTTGATTATGACAAGATTGCCAGTCATAAGATGACCATCCTTAAATCAGTAAAAGGGGAGACGATCAAAACTCTCGATGGAAAAACAATAGCCCTACCCGGAGACGACATTATTATTAAGGATGGTAAGGGGCAAATCATCGATCTGGTTGGCATTATGGGTGGGCAGAACACGGAAGTTACTGCGCAAACCAAAAATATCGTTCTCTTCGTCCCGTCATGCAACAAGGAGATGATTAGAAAAACAGCAATGCGTACCGGCCAAAGAACCCAAAGTGTCTCTTATTTTGAGAA
>Ga0209542_10007419_pt1 | contig 20869 bp, 17 predicted proteins | sample RifCSPhighO2_01_FD_184028 | JGI IMG/M metagenome (GOLD analysis project Ga0209542, IMG submission 184028) | Soil microbial communities from Rifle, Colorado - Rifle CSP2_plank highO2_0.1 (SPAdes) (version 2) | ecosystem: Environmental > Terrestrial > Deep subsurface > Rock core/Sediment ... | reverse complement strand
TTGATGCTTGCCCTTTTCTATGTTGCGTTTGTTGTGCCTAAACCACGCCGGAGTTTTCTTCTCAAACTCCGGAAGACGCGCGGCTATAAAAAGCTCTTCTGCCATACCAACCATTTATACTCGTTTTTGGGTAATTCTCAACAAAGCCCCAAACTAAGTTTTGGGCAAGTTGGCGGGGAAGAGATAACGCTCACTTCGTCAGGCGATTCTCTGCGCGTCGCGCTCTCTCATTTCGTAAAACACGTATTGCAAAATATGCATAAGTGATCGCGTATAAAGATATTGCTATATCGAGTACCCGAATAAACGCCATGCTTTCTGATATGTTTGGCAGTTTTTCGCGGAATGGACCCAGCGGTATTATCGGCTCTGCAAAAACAATTTCTAATAGTGCAGAGATCATCTCATATAAGAAAGCTAAGAGCGCAAACGTGCAAATAACAAGGGTACTTTTTATACCAGTCACCGTCATTTTCTTTAGTAGTTCTTGCGACCACCACTGGTTCCACGAGCGACTCCAGATACGCACTGTTACTACGAAAAGCGCAACGTAGAAGATAATCCAGAGCGTAAGAATAAGATTGCGATATTGATCGAATGACGGATAACTCGCCGAAAATAATGTAATGCCGATTAGCAGGAGTAGTAAAAATACTATTGCGCCGTTAAGCAATCTGTAATTGGGCGGGGCTTTATCGTATGCTTCTGCAACATCGCGGATACCAACGCCTACTATTTTTTTATTTATCCACCATCCAAAAATGAAAGAAGCAATCGCCAAAACTACACCAACCGTGATATATGGAAGCGCCGTTTCGCCAAAACGCATATATCCAACGCCGAAAGCAAGGGCAATTCCAACAACGAATGTAGTGATAAATAGTCGATAAAGTGTAGGCATGCGTTTACTCTATTTTCTAGTATCTTTTAGTAATTCGCAAGTCCTTCACAAATGATTGGATATCGAATGTCCAATCATGATTGAGAGATTGTTGTCACAGAAAGCGGTTCTTCAATCAGCTCGAGGATTTTTTTCTCTATTTTTTTCACAATCAGTTTTTCGGACGGCGCCCACTTTTTAAGCACAAGCTCCATTGCATCAACTCGCTTCTTTTTTTGTACTCCTACGCGAACGCGCCAGAAATCGCGCGATTTGACCGCGCGCATGACTGACTCAACTCCCTTGTGCCCCGCCGAGCGCTTGCCGAAAGAAACTTTGAAACTGCCGAGCACGAGATCCGTATCGTCGTGGATCACAACAAGATCTTTTGGCTTTACGCCGGCTTGAGCGAGCGCCTTGCCCGATTTGTTCATATAGGTGTCGGGAAGCACGAGTAAAACCTTTTCCCCCGACGCACTATTGATATTTTTTGATAATGAAGTCGGGGCCCCGACTTTACGTCGGGGTTTATTTATCGCGCCGGTTGCCGTCAGACCAAAAAATTTTTTGTTTTCCTGCCACGGCTCAAAATCAAAATGCTTCGCGATTGCCGCGACAGTCTCTCTTCCTATATTATGCCGCGTGCCCTCGTACTCTTTGCCCGGGTTTCCCAGACCCACGATTGTTTTCATAAATTTACTCTAGCATCGATATTTCTCTTGCACTATACTTGCGAAACCTTTTCAATTCCTATATAATAAGCTAACATTTTATATTTTTATATGGCAGTTGAAGAATTTGAAGATACCGATGAGGTAGAAAAGAAACAAGGCAGTATTCGACATGAGTTCTGGGAACTCATACGTGTGCTTGTTATTTCTCTGCTTATTGTGATTCCCATCCGGTACTTTGTCGCGCAGCCCTTCGTTGTTCGTGGGGCGTCCATGGAACCCACGTTCCAGGACGGGGAGTATCTCATCGTTGATGAATTGACTTATCGTTTTCATCCACCCGAGCGCGGGGATGTCATTATCCTGCGTTATCCGCGAGATCTGCGAAAATTCTTTATCAAGAGGGTTGTTGGTCTTCCCGGAGAAACCGTTATTATAGAAGGGGGAAAAATAAAAATTAAATCAGGCGATGGCGGCGTCCCGATTCTTCTTGAAGAGTCATACTTACCCGCGAACATACTAACGTACCCCGACGATGTAATGGCGCTCGGAGAGGGTGAGTTCTTTGTTTTGGGCGATAACCGCGGAGATAGCGCTGATTCTCGCGTATGGGGTGTCTTAGAATCAAACAAACTTGTGGGCCGCGCCTTTTTGCGGCTCTGGCCGTTATCACGAGTCTCGGTTTTTTAATATGCCCCATCAGCCCAAAAAAGAAATGCCAACAAGCGTAAAGGGAATGCACGATGTTCTCCCGGAAGATTTTACGTACCTCGAGCGTGTTATAAAAGAGGCGAAGCGCGTCTCTGAATTTTATGGATGCAGCCAGATTGCAACTCCTCACCTCGAAAAAACCGAACTCTTTGTTCGGCCGCTTGGCGATACGTCCGATGTCGTAGAAAAACAAATGTATAATCTCCGCACGCGCGGCGGCGATCGGCTCTCTCTGCGCCCGGAGGCAACCGTTTCGGTTATGCGCGCTTACCACGAAAATGGCATGCAGAGTTTGCCGCAACCGGTTAAACTTTTCTCGGCAGGCGCATTTTTCCGCCACGAGAACCCGCAAGCGGGACGCTTTCGCGAGTTCCATCAGGCAAATATTGAAATCATTGGAGATGACGATGCTATCAGTGACGCTCTTGTCATCCGTATTTTTGTCTCGACGCTCCAATCGCTCGGATTGAAAGATATTATTATAAATATCAATACGCTTGGCGATAAACAAGATCGCGTCGTCTATCGCAAGGAGCTCGTTGCCTATTATCGGAAACATATTGATATGCTTTGCAAAGACTGCAAGCGCCGAATAAAAGAAAATCCGTTACGGTTGCTTGATTGTAAGGTCCCCGGGTGCGGGGCGTTAAAAGACGGCGCGCCCCCGATGGTGGATTATCTTGGGGAATTTTCAAAAAAGCATTTTGCGGAAGTCCTCGAGTATCTTGATGAAATTTCCATACCGTACTTTCTTGATAGCCATTTGGTCCGTGGTCTTGATTACTACGGGAGGACGATTTTTGAAGTATTTCCGTCAGATGCTGATGGAGAAAATCCTCCTGCCCTTGGGGGAGGGGGACGTTATGACGATTTGTCAGAGATGATGTGGGGCAAACGCGTACCCGCAGTGGGCAGTGCGATGGGCGTAGAACGCGTTGTTGATCTCATGAAAAAGAAGGGTCTAAAACCCCGGTCTGATACAAAGCCGAAAATTTTTCTGATACAGCTTGGTCCTGCCGCAAAAAAGAAAAGTCTGATTCTCCTTGAAGAGTTGAGAAAAATTGGCGTTCCCATCGCGCAGTCTCTCAGTAAAGATTCATTGAGGTCTCAACTCAATATTGTCCACAAACTGGGAATTCCGGTCGCAGTGATTCTTGGCCAGAAAGAAGCGCTTGATGGAACGGTCGGCGTCAGGAACATGGAGACAGGTGTTCAAGAGACCCTTCCTTTTGAAAAATTTATTGGTACAATAAAAGCACGATTAAAAGAGTTTTCTTAATATATGGTTGAAGTGAGGCGTCGGGAAAAAGAATCAACAGGATCTCTCTTGCGGCGTTTTACCCGCAAGGTTCAGCAGAGCCGCGTTTTGATCGATGCGCGCGCGCATACATTTCGTTCTCGTCCAAAATCAAAAACAAAAAAACAACGGGACGCAGTTCGCAGGGTTCAAAAGCGCAGGGAGTACGAGCGCTTGCGAAAGTTGGGTAAAATTTCATAGCCCATGACACTTGCGGAGCGTCTTGTCCATGATTTGAGGGGCGCTATACGAGCAAGCGATACGCCGCGGGTCGCAACCTTGCGGATGCTTCTTGCCGCGATAAAGAATAAGGAGATCGAAGAGCGAAAAAAAGAAATTGGGTTAGGCGAGGAAGAAATATTTTCTGTAATCCAAAAGGAAGCAAAAAAACGGAGAGACGCGATCGCGGAGTACACAAAAGGCAAAAGAGACGATCTTGTATCGAACGAGCAAATCGAGCTGAACATTCTCGAGGAATATTTGCCGAAAGAATTGTCCGATGAGGAAATAGGGCGCATCATTCGGGATGGAATTCGCGAGCTTGAAAGCACCGGAAGAAAAGATTTTGGTTCCCTTATGAAAATTATTATGCCGTTTCTCAAGGGGAAAGCATCGGGCGACCGGATCAGTAAACTTGCGCGAGAGGCATTATTGGTTTCTGGAGTTTGAGACAGGCAATGGCACGCCAGCAACATTTTGTAGGGCTCGATATTGGATCCAGTATTATTCGTGCCGTTGCATTGCAAAAAACCGAAGGGCAGGGACTCGCCGTCACGGGTGCGGCGGAACATAGTACTGAAGGAGTGCGTCGCGGGGCGCTCGTGTCGCCGGAAATTGTTGCAAAAAATATTCAGCGGGTTTTTCTTGATCTCAAAAAACATTTTAGTGTTGTTGAAAATCACGCGACTGTTTCAATCGGCGAACCTCGGATGACAACCTATGTTTCGAAGGGGGTAGTTTCTGTTTCGCGCGCCGATGGGGAAGTAACGCGTGAAGATGTCACGCGCGCGCTCGATGCTGCGGAGACCGCGCTCCCGAGATTGGGGAACAGAGAAATCATTCACTCTTTTCCCTTGTTTTATTCTATAGATCGCGATACGCATATTCGCGAGCCAGTCGGACTCATAGGGATGAAACTCGAAGTGGAAGTGTTGTTTGTCGCCGCGTTTACCCCCCATGTGAAAAGTATTTTAAAAGCGATGGAGATTGCGGATATAGCGATTGAAGACATTGTAGCGGCTCCCTATGCGGCATCATTTCATGTGCTTTCTCGGAAGCAAAAAGAGGTTGGTTCGCTTATCCTTGATATCGGCGCCCAAACATCAACCATGGCGGTATTTGAAGAAGGGCTCATGGTTTCTCTTGAAATTATTCCGGTTGGTTCCGGTCATATTACTTATGATATTGGACTCGGTTTTCAGATTGATCTTCCTTCCGCCGAACGGGTAAAGCGAAACATGAGCGCATTTCTTGAACAGGGCAAAAAAGAGATTCGTCTCTCTGATTTTCCGAAAAATTTTGAAAGTACGTTTTCCCAACGGAAGCTTCGTGATATTGTCTCAGCGCGCCTCGGAGATATTTTTGAACTCGCACAGAAACAACTCAAAAAAATCGAACGCGCAGAACTCTTGCCCGCTGGCGTAATTCTTGTTGGCGGAGGTGCGCGGCTCGGCGGCATTGCGGATGCGGCGCGCGAAGAGCTTAAACTTCCTGCCGAGATTGGTGCGGGGATATCGGGGCTTGCGGGGAAGAAGGAACTTATTGAAGGTCCGGAATGGGCTACTGCCGCGGGACTCGCGCGTTACTCCACTGAACAGTATCAACCGGTGGGAAGATTTGGAGAATTTTTTGCATTACCAATTTCAAGGCATATCGTAAAAATTTTAAAGGCCCTCGTCCCGTAAGGCTCCGCTTGACTTCCTCTTGCTGCGAGCTAGAGTGGGAATATGCCACGGATTAATCCGGACATAGAGACGTTTGCTCGAATTAAGGTGTTCGGGGTTGGAGGGTCGGGGCTTAACGCAATCGACCACATGATCCGTTCGAAAGTTCTTGGCGTTGACTTCGTCGGCGTAAACACCGATGCACAGGATTTGCATCACTCGCTTGCGCCGCGGAAAATTCATATTGGAAAAAATATCACGAAGGGTTTGGGTGCTGGGATGGATTCGAATCTTGGACGACAAGCTGCTGAAGAAAATAAAAATGAAATTATTGAACTTGTCCGCGGGGTGGATATGGTTTTTCTCGCTGGGGGATTCGGTGGAGGAACATGTACGGGTGCCGCACCGATCGTTGCTGATATCGCGCGCAATGAAGGTGCGCTCACGGTCGCGGTTGTAACGAAACCTTTTTCGTTTGAAGGATCAGAACGGGCTCGCATTGCAGAGGAAGGTCTTGCGCGCTTGAAAGAGGCGGTAGACGCGATGATTGTTATTCCTAATGACCGGCTACTCGGCGTGATCGAGAAGAAGACGACCTTTCTCGATGCTTTTGCTACGTGTGATGAAATTTTGCGTCAAGCCGTGCAGGGCATCTCGGATCTTATTACGCTCCCGGGGATTATAAATGTTGATTTTGCCGATATTCGTTCGATTATGAAAAATGCAGGTTCTGCGCTTATGGGGATTGGAAAGATGTCGGGCGAGGATCGCGCGCGCGAGGCGGCAAGAGCTGCTATTAGCTCGCCGCTTTTAGATCTTTCCATTAATGGCGCTCACGGCGTACTCTTTTCTATTGCGGGAGGGGATGATCTAACCATGTGGGAAGTCAACGAGGCCGCAAAAGTTATTACCGAGTCAATTGCAAAAGACGCAAAAGTTATTTTTGGCGCGGTCAAGGATGAACGATTACGCAAAGGAGAAGTTAAAATTACAGTTGTCGCTTCCGGTTTTGGCGATGCCTATGCCACAAGTGCCGTGAAAAGTCCAAGTCTCTTCTCGGGGCTTCCCAAAAAGGAAGAATTGCCGCTCCCACGACCCGCAAAAGTGGGAGAAACAGAGGATGCGACTGATGAGTGGGATGCAATCCCCGCATTTTTGCGAAGAACTAAGAAATAAACACAGTTATCCACTGGTCTCTGGTACTCGTGGGGAGTAGAATGTGATTACCTTAATCGTTCTTACGGAAAATCACATGCCTATTCATACGTCGGTCAAAGAAACAAAAAAGAACCAGACAAAAAAGCGCGCATTTACCCTTGCGCGGTTTTTTACGAAAGAAAATGTTCACCCATACGATGAAATTCTCTGGGAAGAACGAAAAGCGGTTATCTTTAACTCACACGGCGAGGTTGTATTCGAACAAGATAGTGTTGAAGCTCCCGCCACGTGGTCGCAAACAGCAACTGACATTGTCTGCGAGAAATATTTTACGGGTCATGTCGGCAAAAAGGGCCGTGAGGCAAGCGTGCGTCAGCTTATTGACCGCGTTGCGGATACCATTACTCGCTGGGGAAGCGATTTTCGACATTTTACAGATGCCGATGAGTCAAAAATTTTCAACGAGGAACTCAAATGGATTCTTGTGAATCAGTACGCGGCGTTTAATTCGCCCGTATGGTTCAATGTTGGAGTTGAAGAGAAACCGCAGTGTTCAGCGTGCTTCATTTTAGAACTTGAAGATACGCGCGAGTCGATTGCAAAGTGGTACAACGATGAGCTTTTTATTTTTGCGGGCGGTAGTGGTGCGGGCGTGAATGTTTCACCGCTCCGTTCGTCAAAAGAACATATCCGCGGGCGCGGAAAATCATCGGGACCCGTTTCGTTTATGAAAGGTGCAGATGCGATCGCGGGCACCATCAAGTCGGGAGGAAAGACGCGGCGCGCCGCCAAGATGGTTGTTATGAATGTTGACCATCCTGATATTCGGGATTTCATTGTATGTAAGTGGAAAGAAGAAGAAAAAGCGCGCGCGCTTATCGCGCTTGGATTTGGCGACGCGATTGATGGCGATGTTTACAATAATATCTTTTTTCAGAATGCAAATAACTCGGTCCGCGTCACGGACGAGTTTATGGAGAGTGCGCTCAAAAACGAGCCATGGGAATTAAAAGCGGTTACCACGGGCGAAGTGATTGAAACAACGAATGCCCGCGATATTTTAAGATTAATCAGTGAAGCCGCGTGGCATTGCGCGGATCCCGGGATGCAGTACGACACTACTATTAATAGATGGCATACCGCATCGGTGACTGGTCGTATTACAGCATCAAATCCCTGTAGTGAGTACATGCATCTTAACAATTCCGCGTGCAACCTTGCATCGCTCAATCTCATGAAATTTATAAAAGAAGACGGGAGTTTCGACGTGGATAGTTTCCGGCACGCGGTACGCGTTATAATCATTGCGCAAGATATTTTGGTGTCTGGTTCGAGTTACCCAACAGAGAAGATTGAAAAAAATGCAAAAGATTTTCGCGAGCTCGGTTTAGGGTATGCGAACCTTGGAGCATTTTTAATGTACAAGGGCCTTCCCTATGATTCTGAAGCGGGACGCGCTATTGCTGGTGCAATCACCGCGCTCATGACCGGAGAAGCGTATCTTACCTCTGCGCGTATTGTGGATCGTGTGGGCACATTTGCTGGGTACCCGGTGAATCGGAGACCGATGAATAAAGTGCTTCAGATGCATCGCCACGCGGTAGATGATATCAAAGCGGAATATGTGCAGGAAAATCTTATGAACGCAGCGTTCTCGGCGTGGGATGAAGCGGTGGAACGATCCGAAAAATCTGGAATCCGCAATTCTCAAGTGACGGTTCTTGCTCCTACTGGGACTATTGCTTTTATGATGGATTGCGACACGACTGGCGTAGAACCCGATTTTTCCCTTATAAAATATAAGAAAATGGTTGGCGGCGGTTTCTTAAAAATTGTCAATCAAACGATTCCTGTGGCACTTATGAATCTTGGATATTCGGAAAATGAGGTTGGAGAAATCAAGAAATATATTGAAGAAAATGACATGATTGAGGGCGCGCCGCACATCAAGGAACAGCATTTGCCGGTTTTCGATTGTGCTACACATGCGCCCCGGGGGAATCGCACGATTCATTATATGGGTCATGTGCGCATGATGGCTGCGGTACAGCCATTTATCTCGGGCGCGATTTCGAAGACCGTAAATCTTCCTCCCGCGGCCACCATTGAGGATATAATGAATGTTTACACCGATGCGTGGAAACTCGGAATCAAGGCGATCGCAATATATCGGGATGGATCGAAAGCGGCGCAACCTTTGAACACAGGAAGAACCAAAGGTTCAAGTGATAACGGGGATGCTGAACGGACCGAGCCGATGCGCAAGACTCTTCCCGCGGATGTAGAATCATATCGGCACAAGTTTTCGATTATGGGACACGAGGGATATATTCATTATGGAATATATCCTGACGGAAAACTTGCGGAGATTTTTATCCGTATGGCAAAGGAGGGAAGTACAATCTCTGGACTTTTGGATTCTATCGGTGTCTTGATGTCGGTGTCGCTTCAATATGGGGTACCCGTTGAGACGATCGTACGGAAGTTTGTCCATACGCGCTTTGAGCCAGCCGGTTTCACCGAGAACTCGGAGATACCGGTCGTAAAATCAATTCTCGACTATATTTCAAAGTTTCTTGCTCTCCGGTTTTTGTCGCAAGAGTCGCAGAGAAGTTTTGGAATTTACCGAGAAGGCCAAGCCGAGCAATCTGTTGTGAAAAGTGATGTGACGATTGAAAGCGAAAACGACGGACACAAAGAACTCGTAAGAGTAGAGAGAATGTCTGTTCGCGCGTCTTATCAAGATGCGCCTGCGTGTCGCTGTGGTTCGATCATGGTACGCACGGGATCCTGTTATACATGCCCTGCGTGCGGTGAGAATTTGGGAGCATGCGGATGAAAGAAAATTTTTAAATTTGTAGATAAGGGCACAAAACCCCCCTCGCTAAAGCTACGGGGGGTTTTGTGTTAGTATAAAAAACATGCTCTATATTTTTACCGGTGACGGAAAGGGAAAGACGACCGCGGCTTTGGGGCAGGCGATGCGATCCGTTGGCGACGGAAAAAAAGTTTTGATGATTCAATTTATAAAAGGCCCGTGGCCGTCGGGTGAAGACGAATCGTTTAAGCGTCTTGCGCCCGATTTTGAGCTTCGAAAACGCGGGAAAGGATTCGTTGGAATTCTCAATGATACTCTGCCGCGCGAAGAGCATGAAAAAGCCGCGCGCGAAGCACTTTCGGAGCTTGTGCGCGAAACCGAAAGCGGCAAGTGGGATATTGTAATTGCTGATGAAATTAACAACGCCGTTGATTTAAATTTAATATCTGAAGATGAGGTGCTACGATATATCGAAGTAGCCCGCGCAAAAAATGTCGATATTATTTTCACGGGCCGCGCCGCGCGGCAAAAGTTGATAGACGCCGCAGACCTCGTATCTGAAATCAAAGATATCAAGCATCCGTTTTATGAAGGCAAGAAAGCAAGAATGGGGATAGAGTACTAAAATGACCCAAAAAGAGGCGTTTGCGATTTTGAAGACGGGGGTGAATGTTTTTATTACGGGTGAGCCGGGATCGGGCAAGACATATCTTGTGAATCAGTATATCAAATATCTGCGCGAGCGCGGCGTTGAGCCAGCTATAACCGCTTCAACCGGCATTGCGGCAACTCACATCGGCGGCATGACGATTCACTCGTGGTCGGGCATCGGCATTCGCCGGGAGCTTTCGGAGTACGATCTTGATTATCTTGCGCAAAAAGAAAAACTAGTTGCCCGCATCATGAAAACGCGCATGTTGATTATTGACGAAATTTCAATGCTTGATGCGCGCACGCTCTTTATGATTGAGCTTGTCTGCCGCACGCTTCGGCAAAACGATTTGCCTTTTGGTGGCATACAGGCAGTGTTTGTAGGAGATTTTTTCCAACTTCCGCCCGTTTCCAAAGAAGGCACGGCCGCATTTGCTTTTGAGTCAGATGCGTGGAGTAGAGCGCGCCCGATAGCATGTTATCTTACCGAGCAGCACCGGCAAGAGGATGAAGCATTTCTTGAGCTTCTTGCCGCAGTGCGCACACAAAGTGTTGGTGACGATACGCGCGCCCGACTTTTAGGACGTGTTGTCACATCAATCGAAAATATCGAATGCCCGAAATTATTTTCTCATAACGTACAAGTTGACGGTGTTAATGCTAGAGAGCTCGAAAAACTTTCAAGCGAGGAACGCGAGTTCCGTATGCAGGCAAAAGGGTCATCCGCACTTGTTGCAACGCTCAAAAATGGTTGTCTGTCTCCCGAAGAGCTCGCTCTAAAAGAAGGTGCGCGTGTAATGTTTACAAAAAACAATTTTGAGCAAGGTTTTTTTAATGGCACATTGGGTGTAGTGGCAAGTTTTTCTTCGCGAGGATGGCCCGTTGTAAAGACGTATCGCGGCGAGTCTTTAGAGGTAACGCCGCTTGAGTGGACGATTGAGGAGTCGGGTAGAATTCTTGCGAAAATAATCCAGGTGCCGCTACGCCTTGCGTGGGCAATCACAATCCACAAAAGCCAGGGCATGTCGCTCGATGCCGCGCTCATTGATTTGTCGGATGCATTTGAATATGGGCAAGGGTATGTTGCGCTCTCGCGCGTGCGGACGCTCGAGGGGCTGTACTTGCTCGGTTTCAATGAGCGTGCGCTCGAAGTCCATCCGGAGGTTTTTACGGCTGATAAAAAGTTTCGTGACTTCTCGCAAGAAGCAGAAAGTGCATTTGCAGTGATTGATGTAAAGGAGCTAGAAAAAGCTCAAGAAGATTTCATTGTCCGATCTGGTGGTAAGATACGACGCGCGGATGCACCGCGGCCGAAGAAAACAACATGGCAGGAGCGCCTTAAGAAAATGCGTACCAAGCATCCAAATGCTTATCGTCCTTGGGGTGACGCAGACGATAGAGAATTGAAGCGTCTTTACGAGGAAGGTACGCCGACCCGCGGACTCACTGAAAAGTTCGGTCGCCATCCAGGAGCTATCATCTCGCGGCTTAGAAAACTTGGGCTTGTTGAATAAATTTTTAGCCGTATCAACTCAAATCCATCGACGTACGTAGAGCGATATGAAATAAAGAAAAACCGTCCCTCGATAAACTCGGGACGGTTTTTTCGGCGCATCCATAAGCCGGATTCTGTTTTATGTAGTCATCTATCTAGGTCCTCGATTGCTCTTGGACTCAAGCCCTCTTTTTCCGCCAACAGCGGAAAACGCGAGGTTGCACCGGGCAAGTGTTTTCCATCGCTGACGGTCGCCCATCAGCGCTGTGAGCTCTTACCTCACTCTTTTCACCCTTACCTCCTTCAACGCCTCAAGTGTTTAGCTCGAGAAGATGACGATCGGCGGTATGGTCTCTGTGGCACTGTCTCGTATCGCGAATACACAATTACTCGTGTACCGCAACTGGGTGGCTGTTAGCCATTGCCACTCTCCTAATTTCGCCAGAGCGAAGCGAAGTTGCGAAATTGAGGACCCTGAGCGTGGTCGAAGGGTTGCCTCTCGTCGTACGCTCCTCGGGACGCTCAATTTTGTACTCAACTTCGTTGAACAAAATTGGCGGTGTCCGGACTTTCCTCCCGCCTTGGGCGGGCGACTACTCAATGCACCGCTGACATTATAGCAGGTTCAGCAGAATAATCAAGTGCTTATGATTCCTCAATAAAGTTGATTTTTAGTTTTTTGCGTTCATGAGGGTCCGCTTCAATTTTGTTAAGGAGTTTATCTATCTCCGCACGGAGGTATACGCGGTAGTTGTTTAATGGATGGCGGTGCGCAACAAGTTTTCCCTTCTTATCCCAGTTTCTAAGAGTAAGGGAGCTTACCCCTAATAATGTTGCTGCTTGTTTGATAGTTAAGTACTTCTGTTCCATAAACTTAATATGACTTTAGTAATGTATTTCCCCCGCCAATTTTTCTTTTAAAATTTTTCTGTTAATAACATTGCTTTCCTTCTTGCATTTTTGTCCCCACACCTATTAGTATAAGGTTATATGAATCAAAAAACAATATATTTTGAAGACGATATAGTATCGGTTATCGAGGAGACTACAGAAGAACCTGAATTGCACGGAGAGTCAATACTCTCACAAGCTGGGCGTTTTCTATTCTATATTTTTGCGGCGATCCTTCCGTTTTGGTTTTTACCGGTTACAACGGATCCTATTGAGTTAAACAAAACATATTTCTCGGCCGTGCTCATTATTGCCGCGCTCATGCTTACTATTGGCGGGGTACTGCAAGATGGAAGGATACGTTTTTTAAAGGCACGTTCTTTCTTGATAGCAATTCTTTTCGCGGTTGTAATGTTTCTTTCGGCAATCTTTGCTGAAAATCCTCCCTCGTCTCTCTGGGGATATGGTTTTGAAATTGGAAGTGTCGTCAACGTTATCCTTGCCGTCGCTCTTCTTTTTACAACTCCGCTGATATTACAGTCGCGGAAACATATTAGGAATGTGTTCTTTGCTCTCAATATCGGCATCTTCGTCGCGGCACTTTATTTCTTCGTGCACAGTGTTTTTAATGTTGCTCTTTTTTCTTGGAGCAATGTGAGCGCGCGTTCTTTCAATTCATTTGGATCATGGAGTTCGCTTGCACTTTTGTTGGGATTTGGCATTGCATATTTACTTCCATCGTTTGGCGGGCGTTCACGGTTGAGTATACCGTTGTTTTTTATTTTTGTGCTCGGCGCAGTGCTCATGAATTTAAACTTTGTATGGATTTTGCTTGGCATACTTTCGCTTTTATTTGTTGCGCTCGCGCTCGCGCTTCGCGAACAGCGCGGACGGCTTTTCGCAGTTTCTTTGGTGCTTCTGCTTGTTTCCACGCTCTTCTTACTTCTTGGGACTCCGTTGGGCCAAATTTTTGCTGATAATTTTGACAGTTTTGGAAGGCCGAATGAAGTTCGTCCTGCGCTTGATGCAACATTCGATATTGCAAAACAGGTTCTTGCCTCTTCGCCGCTGTTTGGATCGGGTTCTAATACGTTTGGGTTTCAGTGGGAAAAATTCAGGAATCCTAGCATCGTCGCGGATCCAGTATTTGGATTGGTGCGCTTTAATACAGGACACAACACCATTTTGATGTTTCTTATTGAGAACGGAATCTTGGGCGCTTTGTCGCTGGTGCTTTTTGCAGCTCTTTTCATATGGAATGGGCTTCGTGTACTTGGTACTTCGTCCGGCGAGGGCGGGTTGTATGTGCGTTCAGCTTTTGCGGGGGGGCTTTTCCTTGTTCTTTCTTGGTTTTTATATCCGGTAAACATTGCGCTGTTTCTCCTGACCTTTCTCTCGGTAGGGCTTTTCTATGTTTCTCTTCGCGAGGCGGGTACACTGGAGCCCCTTGTGATTCACTTCTTCGAGACAAAGGAACGCGGTTTTGTGTTTTCGCTGCTCCTCATATTTTTGCTCGTTGGCGGTGTCGCGGGGATGTATTATGAAACGACCAGATATATGGGGCAGATATCATTCGCTCGCGGTATTGATCTCTACAATACGACCGGCGAAGCGAACGCGGCGCTTATCGCCGTGCAGCGCGGTATTCAGTTTGACTCCCGCCAAGATCGATATTATCGTATGGCGGCACAACTCGAATATGTGAAAATGCAGCGCGCGCTCGACCGTTTTAGTCAGGGTGGAATTTCGCAACAGGTCATGCTTGATGATTTTAGTTCCGCCTATAATGCCGCCCACACTGATGCGGAGAAGGCAATAGAATTAGGGAAAAACGATTCACAAAACTATAGAATTCTCGGACAGATCTACGGACTTGCGATTCCTTTTGATAAGAATACTTTTACTCTTGCTACTGAAAACTTCGAAAAGGCAAAGGAACTTAGCCCCTCCGATCCCTTGATTCTTGTGGATCTCGCTCGTACTTATCTCGCGCTCGCGGATGTTACGATTTTACAAGGAGGTGGAACAACGTCTCGCAGAATAGCGGGTGAGCATCAGGAAAAAGCAATTGAGTATCTCAACAAAGCAATAGCACAGAGGCCGAACCTTACGCAGGCGCATTTTACTCTTTCCCAGTTATACGCGGTGAGGAATCAGCTTCCTGAAGCAATCGCGCGCGCCCGGTCTACAATTATACTTGCTCCGCATGATATCGGCGCCGTTTTCCAGCTTGGATTTCTTCTTTACCAACAACAGAGTTATGATGAAGCGCAAAGTGTTTTTGAGGAAGTTGCAGCGCGCGCGCCAAATCATTCAAACGCGCGGTACTTCCTTGGTTTGATCTACGATCGCAAGGGGTTGCGCGAGAAAGCTCTTGAGCAATTTGAAGAAGTTGCCGTGTTCAATCCCAACGATGAAGAACTGCGGGCGATCATCGCGGCGCTTAAGAGTGGTGGTCGAGCCGAGGATGTGCTTAACAAGCCACCTCCAGAAAACCGCAGAAGTGCTCCCCTTGAAGACACTTCTCCGCGCGAGATACCAACACAATAACATAATGGTCTTGAGCCGCTTTTTTCGGCTTGAATCTACCGGGATTCATCAGGCAGCATTTCTTCTTGCGCTGTCCAGCATTGCAAATACTGTTTTTGCCCTCTTTCGTGATCGGCTTCTTGCGGGCAGTTTTGGCGCTTCTCGGGTTCTCGATATATACTACGCGGCGTTTCGCTTGCCTGATATGTTGTTCTCCCTCTCTCTCTTTTTTGTTGCCTCTACGGCATTTATCCCGCTATATCTTGAATACCAAGGGAAATCACCGGAATCGGCTCGACGGTTTTTTGGCTCTGTGATTACGCTTTTTCTTGGTGCAATTGTTGTTCTGCTTTGCATTGCTTTTTTGGCGCTCCCAGTCCTTATTCCCCGCATTGTTCCCGGCTTTAGCAAAGAAGAGCAGGAAACAACGCGCTTGTTATCTTCTATTATGCTTTTTTCCCCACTCTTTTTGGGGCTTTCCAGTATTGTCTCGGGTGTCGTGCAGTCATCAAAGCGGTTTTTGAGCTATGCTCTTGCGCCCATTGCGTATAACGGGGGGATTATTCTTGGCGTTCTTGTTTTTCTACCCGTATTTGGAGCGTCCGGGCTCGCCCTTGGTGTTGTTATGGGGGCTTTTTTCCATCTTGTGGTGCAGATACCGACATTGATACGCCTTCGTGTTTTTCCCCGCGCACGCTTTACACTTGACTCCGAGTCACTTCAAATTATCTGGTATTCATTTCCTCGTGCGGCTGCGCTTTCTGTAAACCAGCTGACGCTTATGGTTTTGACTGCGCTTGCGTCCACTCTCGGCGCGGGTTCGATTGCGATATTCAACCTTTCACAAAATCTTTACGCATTGCCGCTGACGGTTATCGGGCTTTCCTACAGTGTCGCTGCGTTTCCCACAATGGCAGAACTTGCGATTAAAAAAGATCGGTTATTATTTTTTCAGCACCTTGTTTCTGCAACTCGCCATGTATTGTTTTGGACCATACCTATTACCGGGCTTTTCTTTGTGTTCCGCGCGCATATTGTCCGGCTCGTGCTCGGTACTGGTGCGTTTGCGTGGGTTGATACCCACCTTACCATTGCGAGTTTGTTTTTGTTTTCATTTGCAATCATGGCTCAGAGCTTGGTTACCCTTTTTGTGCGGGCATTTTATGCTCTTGGAAAAACACGCGAGCCGATACTATTTAATATTATCAGCGCGGTTGCGACAATTTTTCTCGCCTTCGGTGTTGTCTCTATCATCCAAAAAAATGTTGCAAGCGAAGCTTTTTTCGCGGCCGTGTTTCGTGTCCGCCTCGAGAATGTTTCGGGAGCGGGGGTCGCTTTTTTGGGTCTCCCCCTTGCATTTAGTTTTGGCGCGCTTTTGAACGCATTGCTCTTGGGGATGAGTCTTTTTAGTATGAATGGAAAAGAGACAGCGCGAGCCGTATACCGTTCAGGCGGAAAAATAACACTTGCCGCCACTGGCATGTCTCTTGCGGCATATGCAACCCGACAGGCACTGGGTCCGTATTTTCCGCTTGATACGGTCGCCCAGGTCGTGATACATGCCTCCTTGTCGTTGGGAGTTGCGTTGCTTGTTGGATATTATCTTCTTCGGTGGCTCGAAGTACGCGAGTTTTTCGAGCTTCGAGATGCAATTCACGCTCGCTTCAAGAAACGCGAGGTCTTGCAGCCCGAAGTTGAGCGACTATAATAGTGGCACAATGGAATGTGAGCGCATAAGAAATTTTTCGATTATTGCTCATATTGACCACGGCAAAAGTACGCTCGCGGATCGTATTCTTGAGATTACGGAGGCGGTTGAGAAAAGAAAAATGCGCGCGCAGGTTCTTGATAGCATGGATCTTGAGCGCGAGCGCGGCATAACTATCAAGATGCAGCCCGTGCGCGTCGGGTATAAAGGGCACGTATTAAATCTTATTGATACTCCGGGCCATGTTGATTTCTCATACGAAGTGTCGCGCGCCTTGCTGTGTTGTGAGGGGGCGATTCTGCTTGTTGATGCAACGCAGGGGATACAAGCCCAGACTCTTTCACATTTTTATGTTGCGCGGAAGCTTGGTTTGACGCTTATTCCGGTGCTGAATAAAATTGACTTGCCCCACGCGCGGTTGGATGATGTTGCTGGAGAAATATGCCAACTCGGCGGATTTCAGCGTGATGAGATTTACCGCGTGTCTGCAAAAGACGGCACCGGCGTTCGCGAACTTCTCGATGGAATTATCGAAAAAATTCCCCCGCCGAGGAGTACGGGAAGCGAACTTCGCGCGCTTATTTTTGATTCTTATTTTGAAAGCCACAAGGGCATTGTGGCCCATGTGCGTGTCATGGATGGTGAACTGAGAAAGGGCGAGGCACTTTACCTGAAAGCAAAGAATATTGTTTTTTCTGCAAAAGATGTGGGGTTTCTTGTACCCGCGCCCACATCGCAGCAGATGCTTTCTTGCGGGGAGGTGGGCTATATTGTTACCGCGATAAAAGAACCCGGAGAGGTTCGGGTTGGGGACACGGTAATGGAAGCGCGGCTAAGAAATTCTAACATTGAGCCGTTGCCGGGGTATCAAGAGCCGAAGCCCGTTGTTTGGGCGGGGTTTTTTCCTGTTGATCAAGGGGATTTTTTTCTTTTGGGGGATGCGCTTTCGAAACTTAAGCTGAATGACGCGTCCTTTGTTTTTGAGGAGAAAAAAAGCATTATGCTTGGCCGCGGGTATGAGTGTGGATTTCTGGGAACTCTTCACCTTGAAATTGCGGCGGAGCGCTTGCGCCGCGAGTTTCATATTGATTTTGTTGTTACGCATCCTTCGGTGGGTTACTTCGTAACACGGGGCACGAAGCGCGAGCTGGTGTCGTCTGCGGCAGTTTTTCCAAGAAAACACGAGCGTGATTTTGTCGAAGAATTATGGATGCGGCTCGAAATTCTCGTCCCGCGCGCCGAACTCCAGGGGACCATAAAAATGGTCGAAGAGTTTGAGGGATCCGTGGTGATGATGAAAGATGTCTCCGAGTCTCGGCTTTCTGTGGAAGTTCTGATGCCGCTTCGTGTGATGGTAAGCGGTTTTTTCAGCGCGCTGAAAAGCGCTACTCACGGATATGCGTCGTTTCACTATGAAGAGAAAGAATGGCGCGCGGCGGATCTCGTGCGTCTGGATGTTCTGGTGGCGGATGAGCGCGTGGAGGCGCTTTCGCGCGTTGTGCGCGCGACCGATGCGGCGCGCGAAGCGCGCGCTGTTGTCGAGCGCGTGAAAGATGCGCTTCCCCAAGAACTCTTCGTCATTAAAATTCAGGCCGAGGTAGAAGGACGGATTCTGGCATCGGAACACATAAGGGCTCTTAAAAAGGACGTGACTGGCTATCTTTACGGAGGCGATCGCACGAGAAAAATGAAACTTTGGAAAAAGCAGAAAAAAGGCAAGAAACGGCTTCAATCAAGCGGAAAAGTAAGTATTTCCCCGGAAACGTATTTGAAGTTGTTGAAGATTTAGTTACCAAGGAAAAAACTTGGCGAAAGGGTGAGGATGACCATGCTGATCGCAACGAGGATACTTACGACTGTCCAAAACAGCTGAATTTTCTTTTTGTTTCTTTTTCTCATATAAATATTTTATACTATACAGTACTATGCGGCGTCTTTCCAGCGGGCGCAAGAAGATGTCAATGCTTGACCGCCCCATTGTGGTGTTTGGCATCGGTCTTGTTGTGTTGGTTCTTGTTGCGAGCGCGGTTAGTGCATTTTTGCGTTCACGTACCATCAGAAAGCAAAAAGATGCCACGAGCGAAGAAGTAGCGGAATATGAGGAGAAAATTCGCGATTTGGAAAACCGGATTCAGCACCTTGAAACAAAAGAAGGAACCGAGCTCGAAGCGCGCGAGCGTCTCAACCTCCAAAAACCAGGTGAGCGTATCATTATAATAGAAGATGACACAGGAGCACGAGATGCGTCTCAAAAAGATAATCAGGCAATTTGGACACGTATAAGGCGCTGGTTTGGGTTTGCCAAATAAAGCTGCCTTTGGCACACTGTGGGTGCGCAATCTGCGGGATTAGTTTAGTGGCAGAATGACTGCTTCCCAAGCAGTAGACACGAGTTCAATTCTCGTATCCCGCACATTACAGAACGTTCGAGATTTTGATACGAAGATGAAACACGATTTTATAGCCGTGATAGGATAAAAGCATGAATCGTCAAAAAGGATTCGCGCCAATCATTTTATTGCTCGTAATTGTTGGTGTCATAGCTGTAAGCGGCGGTATTTATTATTACCAATTAGAAGTTTCTCAAAACAAAGAGAGTATTATTTCGCCGGCCGAAACATCAGTCCAGGAAACTAAATCGGCCGAAGAGCCAGAAAGCCAAGAGTCAGCAGATGCTACCGAAGATTCTTCCGCGGTGAAAAAGGAAGACATGCAAGAAGTAACAACTACAAAGACACCGGAAGAGAAGATCGACCAAAAGCAATTACAGCAAAAGCTGCCACCGCCGCAACAATCACCACCAGCACCAGCTGTGGTTACACCCCATGCTGTTCAACGGCCTCCTTCGCAAATATCCTGTGTTGAAGATACATGGGAGTGTGGTGATTGGAGTGCTTGTACTTTAGGCGCACAGTTTCGTAGTTGTAAAAAAACCTTTGACTGCCCCGGGGTTGATACTCTCATTCCGTGGGAAAATCGCGCCTGTATTAAGGAAAATAAATCCCAAGCGGGAGAACATCGTACTGCAGTTATAATGGTTAATTTCTTAGATAAACAAGACAAGCCACTTGACTCAAAAACCGTAGAAGAACTTGTTTTCAGTGGGTCATTTTCTCTTAACGCCTATATAAAAGAGGTTTCTTATAATAAAGCCTTTTTAACTGGCAGTATTTTTGGATGGTATACCATCCTAAAGAACATAAGCGATTATTGCCCCGAAACAAGAAATATTGGAGGCAATCTTTTGGGTCATGCATGCGAACGCTTAAAAATAGCCAAAAAAGCCATTAGTCTTGCTGATCCAGAAATCGATTTCAGAAAAGTTGATAATATTATTGTGTTGGTGGCAGGTACGACTGGCATAGATCAGGCTCTGGACGGAGGTTTAATCTCATCTGCCGAAGGTCTTATATCAGCTCCTGTAGCTGTGGTTACGCCCGCAGGAAATATAGGTACTTTAACGCATGAGTTCGGGCATAGTCTCGGGCTGCAACATGCCAGTGGTTGGCGTTGTGGAACTAATCTAGTAGCTCGACAATTAAATATGTTTACGCTTGAAAATGATGGTTGCAAAGTGGATGTGGGCCAAGACATGTACGATCCTATGGGTTCTTCGCGCACTCGCCATTATTCTGCGTACTTCAAAGAAGTAATTGGTTTTCTTTCCAAAGAACAAATCGTTTCAGTAAATCAAAGCGGAGAGTATTTATTAGATCAATTTGAATTACCATCTCCGGGGATAAAGGCTTTAAAAATACCACTCGACGGTTTTCATTACTACTTGGAGTATAGGAAACCTCTGGGTTTCGATGGACTGCACTCTTCTGAACAACTATATATTGCGGGCGATGACCCGATCGACGGCGTATTAATAAGACTTCAGTTACCAGGATACTACTTTGGAACTAGTACACTAAGACCGATTGAGCCAACACCACTTGTAATTGATAAAGGGTCTCCTTTTGTTGATGTCTATCGCAACATTAGGGTTGAGGTGACCGAAAAACTTGGTAATCAAGTCAAAGTAAAGATTACTAAATAGGCCGGTTCTGCCTGCGCGTCGCGCGAAGCCGAGACGTTTTGCTTCATTCGGGATTGTTGCTAAAATAGGTTCGCGCATCGTTTAAGATGGAGAAATGCTATCTTAGCTCGGCTGGTAGTGTAACACTCTCAAATT
>Ga0209542_10007418_pt1 | contig 20871 bp, 17 predicted proteins | sample RifCSPhighO2_01_FD_184028 | JGI IMG/M metagenome (GOLD analysis project Ga0209542, IMG submission 184028) | Soil microbial communities from Rifle, Colorado - Rifle CSP2_plank highO2_0.1 (SPAdes) (version 2) | ecosystem: Environmental > Terrestrial > Deep subsurface > Rock core/Sediment ... | reverse complement strand
GCCGCCGCTGCGGCGGCGGCGCTTGGCCGCGCCTGAAGTTAGTGACGGCCCGGATGGAAAAGAAGGTTCCAAAGGCGTCGCCCATTCGGCAATGGTTTTCTCAACCACCTCCCGCGGCGTGCCGTACATCTGCCGAGAATAATCAATAATTTCTCTGGTGTGCGATTCCTCCATCTTTGGGAACGGCGGCAAAGTCCCAGCCGAAAATCCGCGCGAGGTAATGCCGTCAACCATCAATTTAATATAAATGTTGTATTTGCCGAGATTGACTATATCCGCGGCCATAAAATCCGGCGCAAACCATTTTTCCAGAAATTCGGCATCTTCGGCCCCCACCCGGAAAGCGACAATCGTGCCGACATTGCCGAAAATGGCATCAGCCACGGTTTCATCAAGCTGTTTGATGTATTGATGGCCGACAATCAGGCAGAGATGGTATTTGCGCGCCTCGGACAAGATATTGGCGAAAGATTCGGTCGCGAACTGCTGGAACTCGTCTGCGTAAAGATAAAAATCGCGGCGGTCTTGTTCCGGCGTATCAACACGGGACATGGCCGCGAGCTGGATTTTGGTAACCAGCAGAGAGCCGATCAGCCGCGAAGCGTCTTCGCCGATGGCGCCGCGGGAAAGATTGACTAGAAGAATTTTACCCTCATCCATAATCCCGCGGATATCAATCTTGGATTCGACCTGGCCGACGATATTACGAATAACGTTGTTCGACGCAAACTGGCCGACTTTGTTCTGAATGGCGGCGGTGGCTTCGGTTGCAAATTTGTCGGCATACTTTGCAAATTCCTCAACCCAAAACGCCTTGACGATCGGATCTCTCAAAGTGTCCACGACTCTCTTGCGGTATTCCTTAGAGGCCATCAGGCGATTGATCCCCAGCAATGTTGAATCGGGATATTCGAGCAGAGCCAGAATCGTATTGTTTAAGATATATTCCATTCGGCCGGACCAGGCTTCGACGCCCCAAATCTTTTTAAAAACTCCCAAAAGCCCGGAGGCGACAAGATGCCTGTATTCATAGTCAACTTTTTCCAAGACATTAAAGGCAATCGGATTGACCAGATCACTGGGGTCAAAATAGATGACATCCTTAACCCGATGGGCAGGCACGTGCTCAAGCAGATCGATCACCCCATCGCCGTGCGGATCAAGAAACGCCAGGCCGCGGCCCTCTTCAATGTCCTGAATGGCCATATTTTTCATCAGCTCAGACTTACCCATGCCAGTCGAGCCGACGATGTACATGTGGCGGCGGCGGTCGTCAACCTTAATGCCAAAACGCTCTTTCTTGTTTCGAAAGTTCGTCTCGCCCAATATCAGGATTTGATCATCCTTAGGTATCATATTTTTGATTATTTGATTATTGGGTTAAGAGCATACCCTTTTGCCCCAGACCCTTGAAACCAGTCCCGTCGGTTTCCTCATTGTCCGCTCCGCGGACAATGAGCCTCTTTCCGCTACTGGGTCCAAAGGGTATACTCTTAACCTCATCTCGAAATTCAATTTTAGACGGTTGGCAATCCGGCCGGGGCTTCGCCTTTTTTAGCCTCAACTCGCGGCAAGGCCGGCGTTCTGACGCTAACATCCGGCACATGGAATACGGTCGTTAATTCTTCGGTATTCAAAACAAACGGTTTTTCTGGAAATTCCCGTTCCAGGAAACGGCCGTAAAGCTTATGCTTGTTCTCAATCGTTCTGGCTTCTTTATTAAAGCCCTTTTTAACTTCCGGCGTAAAAGCGTTCTTGAAGCCGTTTAAGGCTTGGGTAGAGAATACGCGGAAAGTCGCCGTCAAACTGGATAACCTTTCTTTAAGAAAACGATCTCGCCGAGCGATGTACACAACCCTGATTCCGACTTGGAATTGCAGCTTGGCCAGAGCTTTCTCGGTAGTTTTAATCATGTCCTGAATGCCGGGGTTAAGCTGATTGAACGGTTTCTCTTCTTTTTTCTTTTCTTCCTCTTTTTTCTCAGCCGCGCCGCCACCCAACGCTTCCACGCCCGCGCCCAGGCCGCTTTCAATTGTCGCGAAAATCTTTTCCGCGGCCTTCGGGGTCTTTTTCTCTTCTCTGCCCATGGCCTTATTTAAGGCGTCCTGATTTTTCTTGGCCCAAGCTTTGACCCATTTATCGCTGGTCGAACGAACCATAAACTGCACGGCCGCGTACTCGCCCAGTAAAAGCGCGTTCATGGCTTCGGCCAACGGTGCCAGCGGATCTACGCGCCGAATATCATCCTTGCCGCCGCCCGTTTCTTCAAACTCCGGATAAGTGCGAATCGGGAAAATATCTTCTTTGGTCAATCCGAGTTCGGCTCCGGTCATATCAAACTGAACATCCGGCGCGGCGGGCGGCAGATGCGCGATATAATCGGGAACGGGAGTTATTTCCGCCTCCGGATAATGGGCGAAAAACTGCGATTCAACGATGACCCGATGCTGTTCCTGGCACCTGATAAAGAGCTGAATCTCTCCGCCGGTGGCAAAAATTTCAAAGACATACCAGTCGGGGACTTTGCCCTTAAAGACGCTCTCCCGCCAAGCTTTGAATTTGGCCCAGAGATTTTCCGGCGGATCACCAATGCCGCCGATAGAGTGGAGAGCGGCAAAAACCTGCTCCATCGCCTTGGGGCTCTTATGGGCGTCAATCGGGACTTTAAGCTCCAGCATGACCCATTTCAGGCCGGACAGGTAAACTTTCTGGTTATATTTCTTAAGAGCGCCGATATAGGCCAAAAAAAGCATCACCGGCACCCAAAGCCACCAGTAAGCGAAGAACAAAGCCAGCACCAGCCAGAGATTATTGAGGATAAAAACCAATTCGCCCATTACTTATCCAGTATACTGCTTTCTCGCCGTAAATGAAAATCATCCCTTGCCAGCAAGGGATGATTTTCATTTATTTTTTGAGGCTGTACGTGCCGTCGAGGTTTTTAACAAAAGTCTTGGAATCCTGGAGATTTAAAAGAATCGTATTCTCTTTGACTATGCGCGCGTCTTTGACTTTAGACATGAGCGTCGCTTTATTCAAAGGCTTGCCCGAAGTCTTGAGCACGTCAACCAGGACATCTTTAACCGTGCCCGGGCGGTAACCCCATTCCGAAAGCGCGTACATGCCTCGGCCGACAAGGATAAAGCGGCCATCTTTAATAAGTTCGTTATGGACAGTCTGGACATTCGCTTTCTTGTTATTAAATCCGGAAGAATTTATCAAAGAGGCAATGGCGCTGAAGTGCTGAGGCTTTTTTGATTTCTTTAGAACCAAGTAGGCTTTATCGCGGACACCTTTGGGCTTGATCTCGGACCATGAAGCCAGCCCGATTTCGTTAAAGATATTGGAGTCAAGATTCTTTGAGATGTTCATTACTAAATCAATATCCGCGGCAGAGATAGGCTTGCCGGTCGTGGAAAAACTCGGGACTTCGTGTTTTTGGGCCAAGTAGGCAAAATCTTCTTCCGAAACGACTCGGCCGGCTTTTTCCAAAATTTTCGTCAAGGCCCCGGCGGTATTCGCAAAAGACGCCAACGTCGGTTTATTGACCGCCCAAAAAGAATTGAAATCCTCATTTTCCGGCGAGCGGGCCAATTCGTTGCTAAGAGTCAGCAGAAAGACCAGAGAGCTGTTGATGACGTTGTCGTTTTCCACGCCGCTGAAAGACTTGAACAAATCTTTCTCTTTAATGATTCCGCCGCTCTCATTTATAATATCCCGGGCCAGAACAATGTAGCGCTTTATGTCGGAATTGCCGGCAACGGCTTGCCGGAGCTGGTTAAGGGTGAATTCCTCGATCTGACGGACACGCTCACGGGTAATTTCATAGGAAGCGCCGATAGATTCGAGAGTCTCCTTACGGCCGGTCTTCAAGCCAAAACGACGGGAGATTATGTCCCGATTTCGAGCCGAGGTGTTTTTAACTAGATCGGCTATGGTTTTCTTGATATTAGTGGGGTTACTGTTAGCCATTTTTATTCAGAGATAAGCCCTTTCGATAAGATTAGGCTACCTGGAGAATTATACTATACTTATAAAAACACGTCAAACTGTGATTCTGTCAGATCAGCCGGACCTCACGCGGGACCACCAGACCAGCAACGGAGAAGCCACGAAAATCGAAGAATACGCGCCCAGGAAAATACCGATTATCAAAGCCAGAGCGAAGTATTTGATACTCTCGCCGCCAAAGAAATAAATCGCGAAGAGTGAAAGCAGAACCGTAAAAACCGTATTCAGCGAGCGAGCCAGGGTCTGCATGACGCTCCGATGGACCAACGCGCCAAAATCCCCCTTCAATCCGAGCTTTACCATATTCTCCCTGACACGGTCAAATATTACTACGGTGTCCGAGACTGAAAATCCAAGGATGGTCAGAGCGGCCGCCACGAAAACACCCGTAATCTCGATGCCATAATAATGGCCAAGGAGGGCAAAAATCCCTACCGGCACGATGACATCGTGAGCCAAAGCGACAATCGCCGCAAAACCCATGGCCCACGGCGACGTGGTCCGGCCCAGTTTTCTGAACACGAAGGCGATATAGACCACAACCGCGGCCAGAACAATAATGATCGCGGTGAGGCTTTTTTGCTTAAGCTCATTGCCAATGACCGGGCCGACAGAATCAAACTTTAATTCCCGAAGCCCGGAATCGGGAAAGGTTGAGTTTAAGACCTTAAGGACCGCCTGGTGATCAGCTTCGGATAACTCATGGGCCCTGATAATTAAACCGGTCTCGCCCACCGGGCTGATTTCGACCTCACCGGCTATCGAAGTTAAAACATGTTTAACCTGAACTGCTTCCGGTCTTTTGCCCGCCGTCTGAAAATCAAGCTCCAGAACGCTTCCGCCCTGAAAATCCACGCCCAGCCGCAAACCGTATACCGAGACGGCAACGATGGCTAAAGCCACCAACAGTATCGAGAACCAGAACATGATTTTATAAATGGAAGGCATAATAGTTGAAAGATTTAGGGTACATTCTTAATCTTGAAATCATCTAAATAAAAATTTCCTTTTTTCAAATCTGGGCCCGGTTACAAGGTATAAAAATGATCTTGTCACCATCGTTGCCGTAAACAAACTGATTAAAACGCCGATACCCAGAGTCAAAGCAAAGCCTTTTACAATCGAGCTGGTCGCGGCATACAAAACAACAGCGCCGATGAGCGTCGTAACATGGCTGTCCCGGACTGAAAGCCAAGCTCTCGAAAAGCCCTCGTGCATCGCGGCGTGAAGGGATTTACCGGCCGCAAGCTCCTCTTTCATTCTGGCGAATATTAAGATATTGGCATCCACGGCCATGCCCAGCGAAAGGACAAAGCCGGCAATGCCGGCAAGCGTCAAGGTCACGGGAATAATCTTATAGAAAGCAAGCACAATTAAAACATAGACCAAAAGCGCAATTATCGAAATTAATCCCGGCAAACGATAGAATAAAATCATGAAAACAGCCACGAAAATCAAACCATAAATTCCGGCCTTGAGGCTTTTTTGAAGAGAATCCTGTCCTAAACTCGCGCCGATAGTCTGCTGGCTGACCAGCTGAATCGGCACCGGCAAAGCTCCGGAATTAAGCCTCTGGACTAAAGTCTTGGCTTCATCCGGCGAAAAATTGCCGGATATTACTGCTCGGCCGTCAGTAATCGCCGTTTGGACGACTGGTGTTGATATCGGCACGCCGTCCAGATAAATCGCCACGGTTTTGCTGATGTTATTCTGCGTAATTTGAGCAAAGAGTTTTGCCCCTTCCTCGTTTAATTCCAGCGCCACTTGGGGTGTCAGGGCTTGGTTGCTGAAAGACACTTGGGCCGTTTTTAACCCCGAACCGTTCAGGCCCGAAGGCTGGTAGCAGGGGTCAATCCTATACGCAAGCAGAAATTGAACCAAACTCTGGGCATTGGCAGGCGAACAAAGAGCGGCCGCCGTGACATCCTGGCCTTTGGGCCCGAGAGCGGTTTTAATTATCTCGTCCCCCTGCGTTTCAGGTAAAGCCGTCTTAAACTCGAGAAATGGAGTTTGGCCGATCAGCTCAATGGCCTGATTGACGTCATGAACACCGGCCAAATCAACAATCAAACGATTCGAACCGGATATCTGAACGACCGGCTCGGCTACGCCGAATAAATTAACGCGTCTTTCAACGACATCACGCACGCCCTGCATCGCGTCAGAAGCTGATCCGGAAACTTTCGACAAATCGGCCTGATAAATTAAGTGAGTGCCGCCAAGCAGATCAAGGCCCAATCTGAAGGGTCTTGCGGAGACATTGATTGATCCGCCGCCAATTTTATCAAAGCCTTTATTAACCAGCTCCGGCGATACAAAAATTAAAAGAAGAATAGAGCCGGCGATAATAGAAATTAGAAATAAATTTTTCCGCATCAGTATTCCAAATATTGCATCTGTAAGATTTAAACATTATCTAAAATTATCGTCAAGCCAGCTGCCCGCGGCCATTCAAAGCGCAAAACTCCAGAACCATCCGACCAATACCCAATGGCGACCGTCGCAGGCGGGTAGCCGAGGGCAGAGCGGAAAATTCAGCAGAATTTTAACGCGGGTCACCATTGGGTATTGGTCGGATGGAGCAAATCTGAAAGAAGTTTAGTCAAGCGATTCCCGCTCGCGATCCTTGTGCGGCTTTTGCTCGGCCAGCCAATCCTTAATCGCCATCGTGGCCCGAACGTCGTCTTCATTGTAGCGCAGAATCTTTTTTAAAATCTCGTCCGCTCTTTTTTGCAAGCCCGATTTCTCTTCGAGAAATCGGGGATCCTCGACTTCGCCTCGAAGTCGAGACCAGTCCTTATACCAAAGCACGGACTCAGCGCCGCCGGCATGAGGGTCATCCCATTTGTAATTCAAATAAGCGCCCACATCCTTAAGAGAGTAGAAATAGATCGGCAGAACCGCCGTGTCAACCAGCTTGACGTGCAAATCAATCGTATTCTCACGGAATTTCTCGATCAAAGACGCCGGCGCGCCGTATCTATCCGCTAAACGGTCAAAGACCTGCCTTTCATAGAAAGCGTAGTGATAGATCACAAAATCTTCCAGCTCGGCCAAATACTCAAGGAATTTACGCCAAGCTTCCGCCTCATGTTCTTTATCTTCGGCTAAGAAATATTTGTAATTTATATCGCCGGTTTTGGTGTCTTTAACCAAGAAGCCCAGCAGGTAGTCCACGTCCGTGAGCGGATCAGATTCGATATCGAAATATACCTCATAACGCATTTTGGGGAAGCTCGGTTTGCGGACAATCAAAGGCTGGCCGGTAGTCAAGACTTTAGCCTGATTCGAAAAGCGCACGATCTTGTCAAAAGGCCAGTCTTCGAGCTGGGTACGCAGATCCTCCGTATCGGCCGCAACCATATCGTCTATAGTTTTGATTCCGATTTCGTACAGCCGTCTCTGGTCAGCCTGGCTGATGCGGTAAATCAGCGAAATATCGCTGCAGCCCTGCGTTTCTGAAACGCAAAGCGAATACCAAGGCGTGCGTTTACAGCCAGCTTTCAGAAATGGCGCCGGTTTCTCGCCATTTAATATTTTTTCAATCTGCTGACGGGTCAAATGAAACTGATCAATAAACTCATCAATCAGGAAGGAGCGTTCATTCCCTTGCGGATCAACGACATATGCCTCTTTTGGGCGGACGGCCTGGATTCTCTCCAAAATTAAGCTGTAGAAAATGAGCTGGAATTTGTATTCATCCCTTAACTCAAGGGAGTTTTGAGCATCGTAGACGACGTAGTAGTGGTCGCCCAGGCTGGATGGGCCCTCGCGAGCTTCCAGTAAGTCGGGCAAGCCGACCCAATCTTCAGACATCAAAACGCCGTGATAGATGTTCTTGCCCTGTTTCATAAGCTCGAGCGTCGCCAAAAACGCTTCATCCAAATCCTTCAGAAGTTCCGGGTTAATCTGCTCGAATTTTTTATGAACTGCCAGACCTTTCTCGGCATCAAACATCTTGCCTTTGTAGATTAAATCCAAAAGCGGCGGCACTTCCCGCTTGTATTCCTTATTTCCATAAATGTCGTACCAAATCCAATGAGGACACTGGAAAAATTTATAAAAATAATCCCCGTACAATTTCGGCTCGGCAGAACTTTCTTTCATATTCCTAATTATACTCTGATTTATTTTTTTAAAAACCTTATTGAACACCTGTCATAATTGTTCGTACGAACAATTATGACAGGTAAACTTTAATTTAGTCTGAAATAAATCTTTAAATCTTTTTCTTTCGGGCCTATCGATTCTGCGGTAATCATATCGACGTATTTAACTACATCCATCATTTTTGCAACTTCGGTAATTTCTTCATGACAGGAAAAGGGGTAAACAAAAACACTTTTCTCAAACATCGCACAACCAAGCGATATTAATTTTCTGCTAAAGTTTACCCTCTGCTTGTGTAAATCGTTTGGAATATCAAACATAATAATTCGCCATTTCTTGTCCCACTTTACGGAACGTTTTAGATGTCTAATTCCTGCATATTTATAGCGCGCCTTCTTCAACCATTCATGCCCGCCAGAAGTAAAAAAGAATTCATCAGGATTTTTAAATTTAATAATTCCTCTTTTTTCTAAATTTTTAAAACCATAATATTCCCTGCCGCTTATACGGTGATTAAACATCTTATTAGGAGAAAAACCTTTATACGAAGTACTCGCCCAGGCTTCAAAAAGCGCACCGGGCACCTCCAATAAGCCATTTATAAATTTCTCAATAAAACTTTCTTCCATCATTCCTGTTATAATTGTTCGTACGAACAATTATAACAGGCCTACATATTTCTGGGAGATGTGCATTGTGGATATTTTGGATTTAAAGAGGCAGGGCACGAGGCCCTGCCTTGAGGTCGTCCGGCGCTACACGCCGGGATGGGTCGGTCAGCGCTTCGTCTTCGGCGTCGTCGGGGACGCAGCCGGAACCGTGATCTTCTCCATCTTCGTCGCCGTCGTACCAGTCGTCGTGCTGTTGATCGCCATCTGCTGGGCCGTGATCTGGGTCTTCAGCTTCTCGGCGAACTTCGCCGTCGCATCGTCGATGATGTATTCGTCGAAGTTACGCCTCGGAATGCCTGACGCGAGACCCGTCGCGCCGCCGCCTGTCACAGCAATGCTCCACGAAACCTGCTTCTCGCGCAACGCCTGTGAGGTGAGCTGCAGCGCACGGTCGCGGCCGGTTTCGCCATCGAGCCAGGTCGCGGTTGCCGTGATCTCCACTCCCTCACTGTCGATCAGCATACCGTTCTTCACGAACTCGCCGACGATCGCCGTCTGGATGTAGTTCAGCTGCGTCCGAGTCATGTCGCCAGTGAAGGTAACGCTTTTGACTCGGAACGGCTTGACCGTCGTGCCCGTCGGCGGGCCGGAGGCGCTCGTTGACGCCATGAACACCGTCGCAATCACAATCGCTGTCAGGATCCCCATGAGACGTTTCATACGTCCTCCCAGAAAACAGTTTAGGGGCCCAGTAAACTATATAAAAATACCGCCTCATGGATTTTGTGTCAAGTAAACAACAGGAGGGCCGTTGGGCCCTCCTTGGGAAATGCCGGCGTCGTTGGACGCTAGTTGGCGCGCTTGGCCTTGCGGCGGGCGGTCCAGTATTTCTTCATGCGCTTGGAGACCGCCCGCCGCTGGGCGGCGGACATCTTCCAGCCGCCACGCTTGGGCGCCGGCCGGACCGCCGGCCTGACCGTCGCAGACGCGGTGGTGATGATCGCTTTCTTGAGCGCCGGCTTGCGGCCGGGCCCACGGTGGGCCGGTGCGTCGAACATCGCGGGAAACGCGGACTTGAGACCGTCAATCTCGCGGCCGATCTCCTCGATGCGACGCAACGCGCCGAGCTGAACGAGATTCGATGTTTGTTCCACTGACAATGATCCTATTTGCATTCTGACATCTCCCTCAAAAAGAGAAGGCTCAGCGCCTTCTCAATCGTGGCATCATAACATGCCACTTGACATTCGTCAAGAGTAAAGACTAATCTAATTTAATGACGGTCTCCTGAAGGATATCGCCAACAAATTTGGATTCGTTTGAAAGATTATTGTAGCGGGAAGCCTGACTAACAAATAGGCAATGGGGGCAAAGAGTTTCGATCTCCGGCGGGCTGTCGCGGCGGGCAACCATCACTGCCTGCTCAAAGACATCGCCAACCCAATCTTTATTGACCTTGATCGCTTTCAGAGATTCGATAAACGGCAAAGCATTTTGAAAACCGCCGCCGGATTTATCAACCTGATAAAAAACAAAATAGGCTTGAGGATGAGTTTTGAAACCGTTTCGATCCAGTAAATAAGTATAGACGTCCATCTGCTTTTGGTATTCCTCGTATATTTTAATTTCACGGGAACCGGAAGACTTGTAATCAACTACGGCCAGCGAACCGTCGCTGAATTGCAGAACATCATCCACCGCCCCGTAGAGCATGGCGTTCAAGTCCTCATCAAAATACTGGACGCCTTTAAAATTTTCGCGCCATGTCGGCAATTCCGCTCCGCTGTACAGCTTGGCGTCGCCAACATGCCGAGCCAGGACCGGCGGTAGATCGCCGCTCCGGCGGTATTTATCAAATTCCTGCTTTACCAGAAAATCAACAGCCGAGGAAAGGGTGTAAGGATAACTGGGCGGGCGTTTGATTTTGTGATGTGTATCCAGCCAAAAGCATCGTGGACAATCTTGGAAAAGCCGCAGGCCCGAACGGGAAATTTTAAGGGAAGAAAATTTAGGCATCTGTTAATACTAACCCTTTAAGCCGATCTCCTCAAGGTACGCGTCATCGCTAAAATCACGGCCCAAGAAATCCCTAACCGTTTCGACTTCGTCTCTGGATCCGCCGACAGCCAGAACTTTATCCCGATATTCCCGGCCTGTATCCGGATTTAGCAAGCCTGAATTCTTGAATTTATGGAAAAAATCCGCAGCGATGACTTGCGACCACATATAACTATAGTACCCGGCGTCATAACCCGCAAAGTGCCCGAAACCGGCGGGAAATAGATTTGGCGGAAGCTTGATATACTGATGCTTCTCGATCAGATTATTGCAAAACTGGGCCAGGTCTTCCGGATAATTCTCGCCGTGAACGGCAATATCAAAAAAAGAATAGATCAGTTGGCGCATGGTGGCCCAGGCGATCAGATAATTCTTTGAAGCGATCATGCCGGCGACTGTTTCTGAATCCAATGGTTCGCCGGTTTGATAATGCTTTGAAAACCGCGCGATTAATGAAGGCTCCCAAACCCAGTACTCCATCATCTGCGACGGAACCTCCATAAAATCAGAAACAACCGACGTGCCGGCGCTGGAAGCATATTTCGTTTTTGACATCAAATTATGGAGAGCGTGGCCGAATTCATGATAAAGAGTTTCAAGCTCATCATGGCTTAACAAAGAAGGCCGGCTCGCCGTCGGTTTGTTAAAATTTCCCAAAATTGCCGTAACCGGAGTCACAAAATTGCCGCTTCCAAAGTTGTCCAGACGGCCGGATACGACTGGCCAGCAGGCCATATGGCCGAATTTTTTCGGCCGGGGATGAAGATCCAGAATGCAGTAACCGACAGTCCCCTGATCTTGGACGTTCTTAACTTCATAAGCGACGGCGTCATCGTGCCAGAGGATGAAGTCGGTCTTACTAAACGATATTCCGAACAGCTCGCCATAAACCTTGAACATCTCGTTTAAGACATGGTCAAGCGGGAAATACTGCCTGATTTTTTCAGAATCAATGCTGAATTTTTCCTTTTTCAGCTGTTCGGCGATAAAGCCGGTTTCATAATATTTTAAATCTGAAGTCTCGGCATCAAACTTGCGACGCTTATAATCAAGCAAAACCCGATAATCTTCATCAACGAAAGATTGTAATTTTGCCATTAGGCCGGACAGAAATTTAGTCACTTTTTCTGAATTCTTGGCCATCCTCAATTCAGTCATGTAGTCGCCGTGGCTCTTATAACCCAAAAGCTGGGCCCCGGATTTTCTTAATTCGAGAAGCTCTTTGGCGATGGCAACATTTTTCTCTCCGCCTTTGCGTAGGGCTTTATCCATCAATTCTTTGCGCTTTTCGGCTCTGACGGCATTTTGCATGAAGGGGCCAATCTCGGGGTACTTTAGAGAAACCTGATATCGGCCGTCGTCGTTGCGCGCCAGCCCTTCAATAAAATGTTCCGGCAGGCCTTCCAGCTCTTCGAGCGTCGCCAGAATATAATCATCGTAATTCTGGATGTTCAGGGCGAAGTCTGTGGCTAAATCATTCATCCGCTTGATCTTATTCTTTAATATCTCTCTTTGTTCATCCGGCAACTCCATACCCATCCGCCTGTATACTTTCACCGAATCGTCAAAAAGCTTTTTATCTTCTCCTTCTAGGACAGGATTGGTATCGGCATACTTTTTGAAAACTTTATAGACATCCGGGTCATAGCCCAGATCAATATTCTCGCGGTCGATTATTTTTATTGATTCTTCGGCGGCTTTGCGGACCGACTCATCGGGACTCGCGTTCATCAGAATTGAAAAGTAATTGCATGGCTCCATCACATCATTGGATCTTTCGAAAGCATACAAAATATTTTCAAAATTAAGCTCGGAGTCAGAAAGTTTTTTGATTTCATCCAGAATCCCCTTTTTCTTATCCAAAATCTCGCGAGCCACGCGCTTGATTGTTTCCGCATCCCACTTCGCCCACCCAAAATCCTCTTTTGTTTTAGAAATCCGTTTCACTTAAAAAGAAGTTTCTTATATTTTTTAATTTTTTTCGACTATTGACTTGGGTTGAATTTTATAGTAATATTTGCGCTCTGTTGGAGGTGTCGTGAAGCATCAGAAGCTCTGGATGGGAGTCTCCGGGCTAACCGGATTCAGTTTCTTTCTAATTGCCAACCTCACAAATCTGTTCGCGGGTTCATCCGTTATTGCCGGCGTTATCCAGTTGGCTGTAAACGCATTCGTTTTCGTCGTTTGGTACAAGGCGTTTACCAACAGTTCTGGATTTCAAAGATTCGTGGCTTTTTGGGGAGTGCTCGTGCCGCTCTTCATGGCCGCAATCACAGTATACCGCGTATTACTGCCCTTCACCGGCCTGGTCTCGCACTAGGCCGATTTTTGTATTTTGATCCTGAACCGCTCTATTTTTTATGATGCGGCGCGTTTATCATGCCGCACTTCTTCCATTTATACACTTCGCCTGTCGCGGGATTAATCGCGCCGCAGGGACAGGGGTCATTGCGGCCGATTTTTTCGGATTCCAAGCGATGAACAGCCGCGGCGCGCTGTGACTCCCTCTCAACAATATTCTGGCCCTCTACGTTCGCCCTGCCCTCAACGGCTTTAACTTCTTTGGGCTTTTGAACCATGCTAACTTTGAAAATCACGTTCACAACCTGGGCCTTGATTGATTCCATGAGCCGGCCGAAGACCCGCTGGGCTTCAATCTTATATTCCGCCAGAGGATCGCGCTGACCATAGGCCCGCAAACGGACGGTGTCCCGCAAATGTTCCATCGCCGAAATATGGTCAATCCATAATTCGTCAATCGTGCGAAGCAGGACCAGCTTTTCCAAAGCCCTCATCTGTTCCAGCCCGAGTTCATTTTCCCGGCTCGCATAACGCGCTGAAATATAATCCTGAACGTAGGCGAGCATCCCTTCGGCGTCGCGCCTGCCGGCAAATTCAGAAATCTTATTGTCCAGCTCCGCATCCGGCCCGGCCACGGACTCGAGGGCAAGTTTCAGATTCTTGGCGTCCCACTCATACGAGGCGGTATGAAAACGAACGACGTTATCAAAAAACTCGCTTAAATATTCTTCGATGACCGGCTTTGAATTCTCGCCAAACAAAATTTTACGCCGCAAATCGTAAATAGTCCGACGGTGCTTATTCATAACATCATCGTATTCCAGGACATATTTGCGCGAATCCAGGTTGTAGCCCTCAATGCGGGCCTGGGCCTGCTGGATCGCGTTTGAGACAAAGCGGTTCTCAATAACGTCATCCTCGCCGACGCCGAGCCGCTCCATGATGTTCTTGAGGCGATCTCCGCCGAAACGCCGCACTAATTCGTCTTCAGTTGAGACAAAAAACTGGGAAGAGCCGGGATCGCCTTGCCGGCCGGAGCGGCCGCGGAGCTGGTCATCAATGCGCCGGGCCTCATGGCGTTCCGTGCCAATGACATGCAAACCGCCGGCCTTGCGGCTAAGTTCGGCATCTTCAGCCAGAGGCGGATTCCCGCCCAGAATAATGTCCACCCCGCGGCCGGCGATGTTCGTGGCGATGGTCACAGCACCGGGCCGGCCGGCTTGAGCGTGAAGCTCGGCTTCCTTTTCATGATTCTTCGCGTTTAAAACCACATGGGGCACGCCTTCGCGTTCAAGCAACAGCGACAAATGTTCATTTTTTTCGATTGAAACCGTGCCCACCAGCAGGGGCTGGCCGTTCTGGTGGCGAGCCTTGATCTCCTGGACGATGGCTCTGAACTTGCCGGTCTCGTTTTTAAAAATCTTATCCGGCAAATCTTTTCTGATGGCCGGCTTATTGGTCGGAATGCTGACTACGTCCAGGCTGTAAATTTTATGGAATTCTTCAGCTGAACTCTGGGCGGTTCCGGTCATGCCGGCCAGCTTTTCGTAAAGACGGAAATAGTTTTGAAAAGTGATCGTGGCCAAAGTCCGAGACTCGCGCTGAACCTTTACGCCCTCCTTGGCCTCGATGGCTTGGTGAAGGCCTTCCGACCAGCGGCGGCCGGGCATCAAGCGGCCGGTGAACTCGTCAACGATGATTATTTCGCCGTCTTTGACGACGTAATCCCGATCACGGCTGAAAATGACATGGGCCTTCAGGGCCTGTTCAAGATGGTGGACATAATTTATGCCGCCCTCATCATAGATATTTGTAAGGCCGAGCATACTCTCGACTTTTTCAATGCCGGTTTCGGTAATGGAAACGGTCTTGTGTTTAATATCCACGGAATAATCGTCACCCTCCTGCAATTTCGGGACAATTTTGGAAAAAGTCTGGTAAAGCGAACCGGAATCTTCATCGGGCGCGGAAATAATGAGCGGCGTTCGGGCTTCATCTATTAAAATGGAGTCAACTTCGTCCACGATAGCAAAGGCATGCGAGTTTCGAGTTTCGAGTTTCGAATTTACAGAACTTTCCTGCTCGCTGTGAACTGTGGACCGTGAACTGTGGACTCTCTGGGACATCTGCTCCTGCGCGTAGGCCATGTTGTCGCGCAGGTAATCAAACCCGTATTCATTGTTGGTGCCGTAAGTTATATCCGCCCCATAAGCCTCCCGCCTCGTAATCGGGCGCAGGAGTTCATGGACGACTTTAAAGCTCCCTTCCGTATCTTCGGTTTCATCCTGCGATTTTGTGATATGAGAAGCATCGTACTGATAACTTGCTTCGTGGGTGATACAGCCCACGGTCAAGCCGAGGGCATCATAAATCTGGCCCATCCAAGCCGTATCGCGCCGGACTAAGTAATCGTTGACCGAAACCACGTGGGCGCCTTTGCCGGTTAGGGCATTAAGATAGGTCGGCAAAGTCGCAACCAGAGTTTTACCCTCGCCGGTACGCATCTCGGCAATCTTACCTTGATGCATGACAATGCCGCCGATCAACTGGACATCGTAGTGGCGCTGGCCGAGAGTGCGCTTTGCCGCCTCGCGAACGGCGGCAAAAGCTTGCGGGAGCAAATCGTCCAGCGAGTAGCCGGTCGCGAGCAGATTTTTGAATTCAGAGGTTTTATCTTTCAATTCTGAATCCGAAAGGCGCTCAAAATCTTTTTCGAGTTCATTTATCTTCTCAATTATCGGTTCCAACGACTTAATATATCGAGAATTAGCGTCACCGAATATTTTAGATACGAAAGACATTTAATTTGGGAGATAGCGAACGGAAGCTGTGAATAAGGCTGATAACCTATATAAAATAGCACAAATCCAGGCCAAAAACTAGCCATTGACTTTTAGGGTCATTTTGTGGTATAATGTAAGTATAGGGTCGGATTCCCTAGCCTTTACAAGAGGAGAGCACCGATGAAGAGATTCTTCAGTTTGTTCCTGCTGGTCGCCTTGACGGCGGCCTGCAACAACACGTCCGCGAACGATGCCCGGCGGTATGTGCAGGGCGAGTACCCGGAGTACAAAATCCTGCTCGAACCCGTCGCGACGACGAGTGGAGAAGTTTTCGATGGCAACAGGTACATCCTGTGTTCACCCGCGAATCGGATCGCGGCGGCGCAGATCCAGGTATCGTGGGGCGATGTCAGTGGTGTCAGAATGACGGAGATCGATCCCCAAACGACACCGACGCTGTGCGGCGACGCCGCCAAGGAGCCGTCGAAGATGGCCGAAAAGCTGGCGAGGATTACCGAAGCGGCCAACGACGAATCGGCACCGACGGACGTCAGGCTCTATAGGGTCAAGACGTCCCTCAAGCCCGACAAAAGCTCTCGCCCTCGATAGCACGCCCGTGAAGCTCGCGAAGGATTACCCTTTCGCCCGCGCTTCGCGGGCTTCACTGTTTTTCGGGCTAGTAGAATGTCGAAATGCCTCCGGCAGAATAAGTTCAACATTCACTACCCGATTTTTAATTTTGTTTAATCAATTTACGAACGAGCAGATAGTAACTTCTCTAAATTTACTTGAGCAGAAACAATCACACGACACAAAACGAATTAAATATATTCAAAACCTACTATTTATAAATGCTTCGATCGAAGCATTTATAAATAGTAGCAAAAGCCGGCCGGCCTGCGGGCCGACGGCTTCGCCAGAGCTCTCGCCTTGCCGAAGCCGTCGGCGAGGCGAGAGGGCAGATAACAAATAGGAAACTAGGGTCGAGCTCAAGCCTGCCGCCGAGCGGAATTTTTTTCTTTGAATTTTTTAATCTGGTTCTTCAAATCATCCTTCACGTCCACAATCGCCGCCCGCAGGTCATTGTGATAGATGTGAGCCCGAAGAAGCCGGCCGCCGACTTTGAGATTCCCTTCCGCGTAAAACACGAAACCGGAGCGATGATGCCGGGAAGGCTTGCCGATTTCAACCCTGGCGCTGGCTGGCGCGTTTTTCAAATATTTTTCCAGACCTCCGATCTTGTCTTCAATAAAAACTCTGAGCGGCTCGTCCAAGGTAATATTTTTTGTCGCGATATCAATAGTCATTCCGCATAAAGTCACCCGCCCAAGGTCTTCGGCTCTGATGCTTTGATCAGAGACGGACTTTGCACGAGGCAAGTAGTTTTTATAATAATATACAGATTGCGTGAAAAACAAAAGAACCCCATAATCGGGATTCTTTTGTTAAGAGACTAGACTCTCTTCTTTTTGCCACCCTTCTTTTTCTTTGAGGCGGCTTTTTTCTTTTTTGCCATTTTGGTTTTAGAATTCTTTGCAAAAATTATTTTTATGTGACGATTCGACCTGACCATCACTATAATTTTGCTTTACTGATTTAATTTTAGAGATAAAAAAAATTTTTGAATAGCGAAAAAGTGGATAAGTCGGGATAAGACAGAGAATAAAAAAATTATTCCGAAACGAACGCCCGGAGGCCGGGTAGGCCGAGGTAGAGCAAAAAAGTCAGCAGACTTTTTATGTGGTGAGTGAAGAAATAATTTTTTATTTTTTATCTGGTGATTGGAGTGCTTGTTTGATAAGCGTTTAATTCCAAATCATTAATGATGAAAATGGAATTCCAGTCGCGGCCGGAATCGGTGAAAGTTTTGGCGCTCATCTGCAGCCAGTGCTTGGTGCCGTCGGGCCAGACCGCGTAAACTTTTTGGTCATTCGCGTAACGCACGTAGTTCGTGCTCATATATGAATCAAAAGTCTTCGCATCCAGAGCAATGGCCCGGTTCGGATCAAGGTGGCCGTACATTCTGATGACTTCCGGCCTTAGGTAGCGTTTGTACCGGCCTTCAATTACATACAGCTCCGGCTCGCCCTGTTTATGGATGAGCGCGCCATCCTTTAATTCCGGCCCGAACATAGCCGCGGGCTGTTCATCCGTGTAAGCCATTTTGATTGTAAGGTTCTGACTGCCGACGGAGGCGTGGAAAGGAATTAAAGTAAAATTCTGGAGACCGCCGGGATTGGTAATGTAGCCCGGATTCGAGATAAATCCATTTCGCTCCAAATTATCTATATATGTAATTTTATACAGCGAAGGATCAAAACTTATTTTAATAGCTCTTGTTTCGGAACTGTCCACGTTAATTTTATGCCAATAAGCCCGCCAGGGTTCAAGACTGTAAGAGAATGAATGATCGGAACCGGCGGTTATGTTTGTAACTCGTGATGGATTAATTTGAATATCTTTCAAATATTCCTGGGTGTAGCTGAATTTTGGATTGGTAGAGGCGGAGTTAATGTAATTCGCCACTGTCCAGTTGGCAAAAATATTTTCAAATCTTTCAGTGTTGCCTCGTCGAGCAAGGAATTCATTAATCGAGGCGATGCCGATGCTGTTTGATTTAATTGTCTCGGCCAGGATATTCTCATAATGCCCGGATATGTAACGGCCCAAAAGGGCGGCCTGGGCGTAATCCGTAGCCACGTTTGGCCATTCAATCAGGCTGTCGGAAGGCGAACTTTTAAAAATACTGATGCGGCGGGACAAAACCCCTCCGGAGGCGCTCTCGGAGTCGTAGCTGGTAATCGCGCCGGCATATTCGGATCTCGTTTCGTTGAGCCAGACTTCTTCTGAAAGTCCTTTCTGTATTTCCTTCTGATTGGAAGAAATCAAGTGCTGGAATTCATGCGCCAGAAACTCTTTCGCCAGGGCCGGAGCCAAAGAATCCGCGCTGATGTAAACCATTTCCCGCTGGTTAGAGTCGCTGGCCTCTTCGCGGCGATAGTTGTTTATACCGTCAAAATACCCACCGGCAGTGGCCACTAAATCTTCGAGAAGCACAGTGACCCGGCTGTCGCCGTCCACGCCCGGATTGGGCTCGGCGCCCCAGTAAGCGACGCTCTCGGGATAAATATTGTTGTCGAATTCGCGGGCAAGCTCGGAAATCGCTTCCGTGATTTTGTTCTGACCAAACGCGCTAAGACCGGACCAGAATCGGTCATCCACATAAAAGTAAGCCCTCTGGCTGATGTGTCTTAAAGTGGCGTTTACGGTTGTGCGGTTGAACTCGTCATATTTGGCATTCACGAAGAATGTCTGTCTTTGGCTGATCTCGTCGGCGCGCAGGCCGGCCGGAAAAACAAAAAGGGCCGCGCAGGCCGCGGACATAACGATTAATTTTTTAATTTTCAGCATTGGTTCATTATACCAAATTTAGGCTTTCTATTTGTTGACAATGATTAATTATTGCTGTATATTTATGTCGAACGGATGAACTCCTGCGCGTAATGAAAAAATTCGCCTTATTCATATCGGATCTGATCCTCTTCTATGTCTCGCTGGCCTTGGTGTTGTACATCCGCTCGGGAGGTTACAGCTTTTCGGCCGCGCTCGATCTCCACTTACTGCCGTTCTCGATTCTCCTTCTTGTTTGGCTTTTGGTTTACTACATTGATGACCTATACGAGGTCACCGCTTTAAAAAACAGCAGTTTTTTCTTCGCGAACCTTATGCGCGCGAATGTGATCGCCGGACTGATCTCGACGGCATTCTTTTACATCCTACCCATCTATGGCATCACGCCCAAAACCAATCTCCTTTTATTTATTATCATCTTCACCGGCCTTGAGGCTCTGGCTCGGGCAGCGTTTAATAAAGCATTCGGAACTGCCTTCCGCCGCAATCTGATCATCGTCGGCCTTAATTCTCAATCCGCCGAACTCGGGCATTTTATCAAGAAGCACCCCCAAATCGGCTATGATTTAAAATATATAGTTGATTTAAGGGACCCCTCGGCGATCAGCGCCGCCGAGAAGACTCTAGGCAGCGGTCTGCCGGTCATCCACGGCATTGACCATCTGGAACAGATACTTAGCCACGGCGCCCTCGCCGGTATCGTCATCAGCCCCGAAGCCTACCGGATTAACGAGATAATCAATCTGCTTTACGGCGTTTTGGATCGAGATATTGCCTTTTACAACCTGTCTTCCTTTTATGAACGAACTACCGGCCGGGTGCCGCTGGGGACGATAAACCAAATCTGGTTTCTGGAGAACTTGAGCGAACGGCGCAAAAAACTATATGGGCTGCTCAAGCGAGCCGGCGATGTTTCGATTGCCGTCTTGGGGGGCATTATCGCCCTTCTCATCACGCCCCTGATTATCCTGGCCATTAAATACGACTCGCCGGGGCCGATTTTCTACAAGCAAAATCGAGTCGGAAGGCTGGGCCAAAAATTTATGATGATTAAGTTCCGGACAATGATTCACGATGCCGAGGATAAGACCGGGCCGGTCTGGGCCCAGAGTGACGATCCGCGCGTCACCCGCGTCGGCCGTTTTCTGCGCCAGACCAGACTTGATGAACTGCCCCAGCTTTGGACGGTCCTTAAGGGCCAAATGTCTTTTGTCGGACCGCGGGCCGAGCGGCCGGAATTCCATAAGACTCTTCAGGCCAATGTTCCTTTTTATGAGGAAAGATACCTGATTAAACCCGGTTTAACCGGCTGGGCCCAAATAAATTATCATTACGGCTCCTCGGTAGAGGACGCGCACAAGAAACTTCAATACGATTTATACTACATCAAAAACCGATCTCTGATACTTGATGCCGGTATAATGCTTAAAACGATTCGGATCGCTCTCCAGCAATCAGGCCGCTAGAGGCGGCCGGATTCACTTTCTGGCAAATAAAAGCCGCCAGGGAAGCCAGATTGATTCCCAAATAATACCAGCCGACATTTTTGAGGAACCTTCACGTCGTTCGTAGAATATAATCGGATG
>Ga0209542_10007417_pt1 | contig 20873 bp, 18 predicted proteins | sample RifCSPhighO2_01_FD_184028 | JGI IMG/M metagenome (GOLD analysis project Ga0209542, IMG submission 184028) | Soil microbial communities from Rifle, Colorado - Rifle CSP2_plank highO2_0.1 (SPAdes) (version 2) | ecosystem: Environmental > Terrestrial > Deep subsurface > Rock core/Sediment ... | reverse complement strand
CGATCTTCAAGCTCCTTTATAGAGCCAGGAATAAATCTTTCACCGCAACTGCATTCCCAGACAGGAACTGGACTTCCCCAAAATCTGCTTCTGGATATATTCCAATCCGGAGCATTCTCCAAGCTTTTCAAAAATCTCCCGTGTTTGAAATGAGATGGAAACCAGTTAACGAGCTCATTTGTTTTTTTCATCTTTTCTTTCAAACTCTTTACATTTACATACCATGCGTCTTGAGGCGCATAATAAAGTCTGGTATGGCATCTCCAGCAAAGAGGAATACTGTGAAGCAATTCTTCATTTTTGTAAATTAGTTTCCTTTTTTCCAAATCCTCATTTACCAGTTTATTAGCTTTAAGATAATACACTCCTCCAAAAAGCGGAACGTCATTTTTTATAATACCCTCTTCATCTACATGCATCTCAATATGAATATTATTTTCTATCATTGCCTTAAGGTCCTCTTCTCCGTAAGCCGCAATTGTTACAACACCAGTTCCTTCTTCCGCTGTTACAAAATCGCCAGAAATAATTTCAAACGCTTTTTTTCCTTTCTCTATTTTGTAATAATCATAATGAGGCACGAACTTTCGACCGACAAGCTCCTCTCCTTTAAACTCACTAACGATGTCATGCTGAACTGGTTTCAGCATCTTTAAGGTTGACTTTGCCAAAATATAGAATTCTGAACCTTCCTTTACTTTTACGTAAACTAGCTTCGGATTTACAGCTAATGCTGGTGTTACAATCTTATTCCAGGGAGTCGTAGACCAAGCAAGAATAAACGTGTTTTTTTCGCCTTTTAATTGATATTTATAAGTTGTTGTGGCATCTGCGACTTCTTTATAATTATCTACATCCATTGCAACTTCAAAATTAGAAATTGGTGTTGCGCAATGCGGACAATAAAGTGAAACCCGAAGCCCTTTATAGATAAATCCTTTTTCGTACATTTGCTTAAATACCCACATCACAGACTCCATATATGGTAAATCCATGGTTTTGTAAGCATTCTTGAAATCAACCCAACGGCCTATATGATCAATGTACCATTCCCATTCTGAAGAAACAGTTCCTACATAACGCTTGCATTCATCAATGAATTTTTTAACCCCTACTTTTTCAACTATTTCTCTTTTGCTTTTTAATCCAAGCGAAACCTCTACTTTGTTTTCTGCGGGCAAACCATGGCAATCCCATCCCCAAACACGCCTGACCCGATATCCCTGCATTGTTTTGAATCTTGGAAATAAATCTTTGGGAATACTTGAAAGAAGGCTTCCATAATGAGGAAGCCCTGTTATAAATGGGGGCCCATCCAAAAATGTCCAAGCTCCTTTGGGTGCATCTTTTTTAACTGACTTTTCAAAAATCTTATTCTTTTTCCAGTATTGCAGAATTTCTTCCTCAAGTTTCGGAAAATCAATATTAGGAGAAACAGGTTTGAACATATTTGAATTGTAGCTTAAATTAGGAAATCCTTCAATAGATTAAGGTTGTAACTCAAAATTTTTGGGTTTTAGGCTACCGACTTGAAGTATATAGACCTAAGGAAGCAGTAATCCCAAGCCATATTTTGTCTTGCGATATCTTATCTCCTAAATCTTCTATGTCAAGGGCTTTCGGAAAAGGAACAGGTATTGTCTCTTTTGGGACAATCAATGGTTTGACATTAACTAAGCATTGCTTGCCTGAATAATCTATTGTTAATTCGTATTCTCCATTCGAAAATCCTTCCCCGGCGCTAACCTTAAATCCCCTGTCTTCGTCAATTGACTCTGTTTCCACCTTAAACTTGCCAGGTTTTTCTTCATCTGACATCAATTGGATTCTAGATTGGCCAATTGTTCCAACATGGGTATAATAATAGGCTAGGGTTTGCGCTGCGGCTTTTTCTAATGCCTGTTCAATCACCAATTCCCCACCTTCTATTAGGGACTCTGGATCTCTTGCCAATTCCTCTGATGTATAGACTAATAAATAACCCATAATTCCCCTACAATCATCATAAGGCAATTTTCCGATTAATTTGTCATATGCTTTTCGACTGACAACAGTTAATACATCATTAAATATTCCTCTTTGCTCTATTTCGCCTACTTCCTCTTCTTTAAGTTTACTAAAGATTATATCTTCAGCGCTAGATATTGCACGCCCCACTCGCGTCTCTTGATCTTCAGACCCTTTTCCTTGATAATTATCATCTATAGGCAAAAATGCTTTTTCTCCTCTTAATCCCCAGATTTCAGCTATCTCACCTATATTTTCTCCGAATGTTTTTCTATAAAAAAATGCAGATTCTCCTTCGCCCTGCAAATGCCCATGCATACTATGTCTATCTGCCGATGGTGTTCTCGGAACAGCCTCAAACACTACTGAGGAAATGTTTCCAGAGCCGTCGTAGCCAACAGCAACAGAAAGGGATTTCTCTTTCTTGCGATCCCAAAGCGTTGTTTTCAAATAAGCATGTTGAGAAAAACGAGTCCTTGCATCTACCTCTACCAAAATATGATTCTCAGCGCCAATATCTCCAATTTCCACCTCGTAGGAAATAACATCTCTGGTTTGCGTTATTGTTCTAGTATTGTTGTTTATTGCTCCAGTGTGTGTATTCTCTGAAAAGTCTGTTCTTTTTCTAAATCCTCTTTGAGGATCTACCGTCCACTCCGTTATGATCCCAGTATTCAAATCACGTCCTACGCTACCAATGACTCCCCCTGGCGTGCCGTGAAAAAATTTAGCTTCGTTTTTATTCATAAACGAACATTATAGAATTAATTCATCCTAGGGTAAATATGGTTAGATGATCCCGTTTTCGGAAATTAGCTTGAAGAACTCTTTTTTTAGGTCTACAAGAGAGGTCCTTTTTAAAAATCGCTCAACATCTTTTCTTTGCGTTTTGTGCATCCTAAGCACTCGTATCTTCAAATCATAAGTCTTTCTGATATCAACTATCGTTGTTATGTCCTCATCCGAAGTTCCTTTCATTTTTCCAAATGCTCTATACACAAGTCCTGCTTTTTCATATTTTCTTAAATAGCTTCTGGGAACTGCCGTATGGTAAAGAGAAACGTGTTTCTTTGAGCTTATCATGTATTTTTCAAACGAAATTGTCGCGGCATTGGAAATTGCTTTGTGGTCAGGATGGTTCGATCCTCCATGCCTATCAAATGTCACAACAATATCAGGACTCTCTTTTGCAAAAATTGAAAGGATTGTTTTTTTAAGAGCTTCCATGTGATTTTCAAGGGTTGCGTCAATAAAATCCAGAAATATAACCTTACTAATTCCTAAAACTCTCGCAGCACTTCTTAGTTCTTTTTCGCGAGTTTTTCCAAGATTCTTTTTTGTTGTTAATGGCGGATCACCAACTTCTCCCGCCTCACCACGTGTTGCAGTAACAAGAATTATTTTATTGCCGAGTTTTGCAAGTTTTGCAATAGTTCCGCCAGATGAAAAACTTTCATCATCAGGATGAGCAAAAACAAAAAGAATTTTCATTGACACATATTATATAATACAGTGGTGCGTTTGTATAATTCATTAACCAAAAGAGTTGAAAAATTCACTCCGCTTTCCGATAAAAAAGTACTGATTTATGTCTGCGGCATTACTCCCTATGACACAACTCACCTCGGCCATGCATTCACCTATCTTTCGTTTGATGTACTTATCCGTTATTTGAAATTTAAAGGATATAAAGTAACTTATACACAAAACGTAACTGACATAAATGACCGGGACAACGACATATTGAAACGCGCCAAAGAACAAAATATACCCTGGCAGAACCTAGCTAAATTTTGGACAACGCAATTTCTAGATGACATGAAAAAGCTGAATTGGATCATGCCTGACAACTATCTTAGGGCATCTGAACAAATAAATGAAATGATCAAAATTATTGATCTTCTTATAAAAAATGGCTTTGCATATAAATCCAGAGGCAATGTTTTTTTTGATATTAAAAAATTTTCTGATTTTGGCAACCTCTCACGCCTCTCGGAAGAAAAAATGTTACCAATTGCAAAAGAATTTGACGAGAATCCTGAAAATCCTCTTAAAAAACACAGGCTTGATATTACTCTTTGGCGGGCTGTTGAACCCAATCAACCCAAGCATATCCCTTCATTTGACAGCCCATACGGACGCGGCCGTCCCGGCTGGCATATAGAATGCTCCGCAATGGCAATCTCATCTCTTGGCGAACAAATTGATATCCACGGCGGAGGACAAGACCTAGTTTATCCTCATCATGAAGCTGAAATAGCCCAATCAGAAGGAGCAACTAGTAAAATTCCATTTGCAAAATATTGGCTTCATACCGGAGAAGTTTCGTATAAAAATGAAAAAATGTCAAAGTCTCTTGGAAACCTAGTTCTTATTTCTGATCTTCTGAAAAAATGCTTCCCAAACGCAATTCGCTGGATGCTTTTGTCGCATCATTATAGAGAATCATGGGAATTTACAAAATCGGAAATTAAAAAAGCAGAAGAAGATTTCAATATCGTTGAGAAGTACATAGAAAAATCCACAGACAAAAACTTAAAGAACGAAGATGCCAGCTTGCAAGAACAATTTACAATATATATGGACAACGATCTCCAAACACATGAAGCTTTATCTCATGTTTTAAAATTGACCAAAGAAGGCTTAGGAAGCTCACAAACCATCTTTTCAATTCTCAAAACATTAGGATTTAGCCTACAGCTCAACTAAATTAGTGACGTATTTTCCCTAAACCAAAATTGACAACTATAAATTTTTTATATATAAATATCAAAGTGAGTAAAATTAAACTTTTTACGGTTATTTTCGTATTAATTCTAGGCGCAATTTTAAAACTCCACAACTATTCTACTTATCCCCAAAGGGGAGCAACGGCCGATGAATATTCATATTCTTTCCAAGGAGTAAGTCTTCTCACCAAGGGAATTCCCATCTCATGGTCTTCATTTACAGAATATAATAATTTAAAACATCTAACTATAGATAAAATGTATTTCCCTATAGTGTACCCCTATTTTGATCACACTCCATTAAATGGAATTATTACAGGCGCATGGGCGATTGCTTTTGGAGAAAATACTTTTGAAAAAATTCAGCTTAAAACTATACGAATGATTCCAATTATTTTTTCGACAATATCTTCTCTTTTAGTATTTTTAATTGGGCGTAAGCTGTTTGATTACAAAACAGCAATTTGGGCGCTTCTTATCTATACCACAACAACTATTTTTGCAATCCACGGACGGGTCGTTCTTGCTGAAAATTTAGTCACCCCACTTCTTCTAGGCTCCATTTATACCTTCCTAAATTTTTGTAATAAAATTAACATTCAAAAAACACTAATTCTTGGTACTTTAGCAGGCTTAACGTTCTGGACTAAAGAATTGGGAATTGTCGGTTTTCTCAGTCTTTTGTACCTTTTTATATCCGAGAGATTAAAATTGAAATACATACTACTTCTTATTGCTACAACTTCATTTTTTATCGGACTGTACATTGCATATGGAATGTATTTTGATGCAGAAGTTTTTTGGAAAATATTAGGCCAACAATCTACAAGACTTATCGGCCCGGAGACGCTTCTCTATATTCTTTCCACCCCCATTATTGTTAATAAATTTTATAATGACGGCTGGTACTTTCTTGGATTTTTTGCTTTTTTCGCCTCATTTTTTACTTACAAAGAAAATAAGTTTGTAATCGTACCTGCAACCATATATTTCCTTATTTTACTATCTACGCTTACACAAAAAGGAGAAATGGGTTGGTATATTATTCCTCTTTTTCCATTTATGTCACTTTTTATTGCAAGGTTTCTGACTGAACATGTACGAAAAATAGGTTTTGGCATATTTCCTCTTCTAATTTTTGTTGGAAATTATTTTATAAAATATGTATATGAGGCAAATTTTGGACTGACTCCTTTTCAATTCAGAGCTGCACTTCTTATTTTTTTTCTCCCATTTATGTTGGCTATTGTTTTCAAAAAAGACAAAGCTTATATATTCTTATCCCACTTTTGGTTCTATGCATTTATAGCGGCGAATGTATTCTTGACCTACAACTACGTCCACCCATCCTAATTCCTCTGTCTTAGGAATGCGGGCTGTAGCCGAAGCGAAGTCCCTTTTTTAATTAATTCCTTTGTCGCAAAAAGGCAGGAATGTCCCAGACGTTGTCATCGTCTTTCTCTTGAGGGATCTCCTGAGGTGTTGTCTTTGGCTGATTATCCGCGTCCGCGTCTTCTTTTGGAGCCGCCTCAATCGGCTTGACAAATTCTTTTAGAGTCTGCCTCGTATGATCAAATCCTGTTGCTATGACTGCTATTTTTATCTGATCATGCATTGCCTCATCAATCGTTGCTCCAAAAATAATATTCGCATCAGGATCAGCAGCAGAGGAGATAATTTTTGCCGCATCATCAACCTCTGTCATTGTGAGATCTGCTCCGCCGGTAATATTAAACAACACTCCCCGTGCTCCATCCATTGAGATCTCCAGAAGCGGTGACGCAATTGCCATCCTCGCTGCACTTTGTGCCCTATTTTCTCCAACTCCAGTCCCAATTCCCATGAGAGCCGACCCTGCGTTACTCATGATCGTTTTCACATCTGCAAAGTCTACATTAATAAGTCCTGGAATTGTAATAAGATCCGATATTCCCTGGACTCCTTGTGACAAAACAGAGTCAGCAACCCCAAAAGCCTCAAGAAGTGAAACCTTTTTATCAACAACATCCAAAATCCTTTGATTTGGAATTACAATCAAAGTGTCTACTTTGTCTCTAATCTCCTCTATCCCATCTTCAGCCGCAACCATACGACGTGTCCCTTCAAAAGAAAAAGGCTTTGTTACAACTGCAACTGTCAACGCCCCTATTTCTTTGGCTGCTCTTGCGATCACAGGGCTTGCGCCTGTTCCTGTCCCTCCACCCATACCAGCTGTTATAAAAACCATATCCGAACCATCTATAAATTCTTTTATTTTTTCGTAGGACTCCTCGGCGGCCTGTCTTCCAACTTCCGGATTTCCGCCACTACCTAATCCTTTTGTGAGATTTTCGCCGATCTGGATTTTGGTTGGGGCTTTGGACAACAAAAGAACCTGCGCGTCTGTGTTAACGGATATAAAATCAACTCCTTTTACCTGATTATTAACAATCATTGAATTGAGGGCATTCATTCCTCCTCCACCTATTCCCATAACGCGGATTTTAGCAAAATTTGTAGTATGAGGCTTAATTAACATAGTATTCTATTCTCAACTATCCTAACACCACAATTTCCAAAAGTCAATGACAGCTTATTTGATACTTGTGTGAATAATTTAAGGAAGGAAGGATTTGACAAAGCTTACAGCTTTGGAGATTATTTTATTAATTCCAAAAAAACCAATGTTTGGCATTGAGATTCCGAAAGGCAAAAGGGATTTTTTCGCATCCAGAGTTCCGCCATAACTGGCAAGTCCAACTACAGTTGCAAAAGGCGCATCTTCTATCTCATCTATCAGTCCTTTTATGTTGGTCGGCACTCCTACTCTAACCGGCATTGCAAGTGTTCTTTTCGCGCAATCGGTTATCCCAACAGTTAACGCTCCTCCCCCCGTGACTACGATCCCTGATGGAGTTTGCCCGGCAAACCCTGATCTTTTGATTTCAAAACCTATCATTGTAAAAAGCTCATTAAGACGAGGCCTTATAATTCCATCTACCAATGTTTTATTTGAAACTTTCCTGAGTTCCTCTGGCAAACTAAGTCCGCTCAAATCTATCTCGTCTGAATTTCTTGCTTCTTTATCAAAAGTCTCGCCCAATCTTTCAATTTTCTTATTTTTAGCGCTTTTCGAAAGATGTATTTTTATTTTCTCAGCACTCTCAAGAGATATCCGAAGTCCAATTGCCAAATCATTTGTGATGTGACGAGCCCCAATTGGCAGGACAGAGGAATAAGCAACTGATCCTTCAATATAAATAGATATATCTGTCGTTCCTGCTCCAATATCTACAAGAACTACTCCCAGCTCTTTTTCAGTTTCTGACAAAACTGCAAGACTTGAAGCGTACCCGCTAAAAACAACTGCATCAACATCAATCCCAACCTGAGAAAACGCTTTCTGAAGATTGCTTAAAGACGTTGCAGCAGCAGTCACTATATGTGTATCTACCTCAAGCCTGATACCTGTCATTCCGATTGGATCCTTTATTCCCTCCTGACCATCAACAATATAATTGCGAGGCAAAACATGAATTATCTGGCGGCTGGATGGAAGAGATACTGCTTTTGCGGCATCAACCACCCGAATCAAATCCTCATTGGTAATTTCCCCTTCAGGAGCAGAAACCGCAACAACACCTCTTGAATTCTGAGATTCGATATGGGATCCTCCAATTGACGCAACGATGTGGGAAACTGAGTAACCTGCCATTCTTTCTGCCCCATCAAGAGAACTGTTTATGGAATTAACAGCTTCCTTTATATCTACGATCTGTCCCTTTTTAACGCCACGCGAGGGAACTTCACTAACACCTAAAACATTTGTGGTCTCATCTACTCTGGCAATAATTGTTACAATTTTTGAAGTGCCAATATCTACTCCAACAACAATTTTCCCATCATTCATAAGTAATTCTAATCAAACTCCACAACAGGTTTTTCGAACCTGAAATCAATAATTTTAAATGGCTTCCCTTCTATTGTAAGCTCTCTTAGTATTCTTTGTAAAGAGGATATTTGTTCATCTATATTTTTTTTTGAGGAAACTATAGCTTTACCGCCTTGCGTAAGCGAAATTATATATGCTGAGTCAGACTCAAGAACTATTGAGGAAAAAGAAATTTGAGCATTTTTTAATCTTTTTTCCAAGTCAATATTGCTGATACTTTGTTCCTGAAGCGGATTAATAATTACTGCTTTTTTAAAATAATTAAAAAGATAATAAGAAGCAATTAACAAACCCAAAAGCAAAAAATATGAAAGCATTAAGAACAATTTTTTTCTAAATTTGCGTGCCTTTCTTCTCTCTATAGACATATTCTATAATCCTAACTATATTTTTGGCTGCTTCATTTTGCATTATTCCCAATTCGAGTTTTTTCAGCTTATACTTAATAATATTACCAGACATTGAAACTATATTTTCATATAACTTTTTAGAGTCTGTTTCTTTTTGCACGATAACTCGACTCAAACCCAGATTTTCCAGAAATTTTGCGTTTTTTAGTTGCTCACCCCCTTGGGAAAAAGGAAGAGGAATAAGTATCCCTGGTTTGTTAAAATAAATTAGCTCCGACACCGTATTCATACCCGACCGGCAAATAACCAAATCACAATTTTTCAAAACAGATCCGATATGTGAAGGGTCAATAAATTTTTCCAGAATATATCTTTTGCGAATATCCGAAGGGAGGTTATCGCGAAGATTTTTCAGCCTGTCATAATCATTAGACTTTGCATCCCCTGTCTGGTGAATTACGTTAAATTTTTTCAAGAGATTTTCAATACATCCCTCAATAAGTACGTTAATAAAATGCGATCCCGAACTCCCGCCTGTTACATAAATAATCGGCAGCTTTTTATCAATTGAAAATTGAAAATTGAAAATTGAAAATTTCCGTATCGGGTTTCCTGTCAAGACAACTTTTTCTTTAGGGAAAAAAGCTTTTGATGAATCCCATGATATGCAGATTTTTTCTGCAAAAACACCAATTATTTTGTTCGCAAAGCCTGCTTCCAAAGTCTGCTCATGAATAACAATCGAAATTCTCAATAAAAAAGCACATATGGCAACGGGTAATGACAGGTATCCTCCGAATCCTACTATAACATCCGGTTTAAATTTAAGCAGAATAAAAAAAGACTGGATAATCCCAACAGGAAATTTCAAAAGCGAAGTAATTGTATGTCTTGTAAACTTCCTTTGTAATCTTCCTGAAACAATATCTTCAAACTGAATACCAAGTGAATTAATCGTTTTGTATTCCAAAGAAACTGCCCTATCTCCTTCAAATGAGCGCTTCCTTCCAACAAAAAGTATTTCTGTATCTTTAGAGAGAGATTCTATTACTGCCAATGCAGGTGATAAATGCCCTCCTATTATTACCAATTTCATACTATAGTGCCCTTTGCGTTTGTTTTCTTCCTTTTATTCTAGCCAATTTGTGCGGTATAAGTCTACCCTGATCATGACTTTGACTTGAGATGCTTAGAAGTATTCCAATTGAACAGAGATCTATAATAAGTGCTGATCCGCCATAAGAAATAAAAGGAAGAGGAATTCCTGTTAATGGAATCAGTGCGGTTTGGGCTGCCAGATTAATAAAAGTTTGGATGGCTAAAAATGTTGTGATCCCTCCTGCCAAAAGCTTCCCAAAGTTATCTTTTGCATGCATTGCGATATAAAAACACCTCCATACTATAAAGATATAAAACAATATGAGAAAAGTAGCGCCGATAAATCCAAGCTCTTCAGCTATAATTGCGAAAATCGAATCAGTTGTCGATTCCGGTAAATATGCGTATTTTTGAAGAGAATTTCCCAAACCTACTCCCATGAGACCTCCTGATCCCAAAGCAATTAATATTTGTTTTACGTGATACGAGGAGGACTCAAAAGACTCATTGATATTCAAAAATGCCTCAAGTCTTTTCGTTCTGTAGGGTGAAATTCTCACAAAAAAAAGTCCTGCCAAAAATAACAATGGGCCTAAAACTGCAAAATACAATATTCTGCCCCCGGAGAGAAAATAAATAGCCAGAGCTTCAGCCAGAATAACAATTGTTGTTCCCATATCCGGCTCCGCAATTACTAAAAACAAAATTAAGCCTAACAAAAGCAAAAACGCAAACAGCCTTCCTCTCTCTTTGTTGGAAAACCAGGCGGCAAGATATATGGCTAGTGCCAGCTTAACAAATTCCGCAGGCTGTAAAACAAAAATCCCCGTATCTATCCAGCGGTTTGCTCCCAAAACACGAATCCCTACTCCCGGAACAAATACCAAAATAAGCAAAGTTAAAGCGACAAATAATATAGGTAATGCAAGTAATTTAAGCCTGCGATAATTAAAATTGGAAAAAAACAAAAGTCCAACAAAACCTAAAATAACCCAAATAGATTGATCTTTTACGTAATGATATTTGTCTTCAAAATCTCTAAAAGCAACATAGGATGAGACATCATAAATCATAAAAAGACCAAAAAAAGTAAGTAATGCTACTGAAAATAAAAGTGAGATATCTATCCTTTTCATAGATCTTTGAAGATCCAAATTTATGAACCAAAGGAACTAAATAAAAGCAATAAAAAGTCCGATTATTGCAAAGAGAAATCCTAAAAGCCACGCTCTCATAACAATTTTTGGCTCATCCCAGCCGATTCGCAATAACAAAAGATGAAGAGGTGATGCCAAAAATATTTTTTTATGAAAAAACTTTCTGGAAATAATTTGTATTAGGGAAGATGCAATTTCAATCACAAATACGCCCCCTATAAAAGCAAGGGCAATTATTTTTCCAGTCAAAAGACCAATAACCGCAAGAACTGCGCCAAGAGACAAAGAGCCAACATCTCCAAGCCATATTCGTGCTTTATAAATATTGAAATATAAAAATGCTCCAACAGAACCCATAAGTATTGCTATGAAAATTCCCAATGGCTTATCTAAATCACTACTGGTAATTGCCAAAAATGAAGCAAGGCAAATTAGAAGAAGTCCACTGGCTAGTCCATCCAATCCGTCTGCGATGTTGAATGCGTTGGCAAATGAAACTATAACAAAAGCTGCAAAAGGAACGAATAAAAAACCAAGTGTTATCAGATCAAATCCTCTTATGAATATAAAAGAATACCCCAGCTGAAAATACAAAACAGAAGCAATAATAAGAGCCAATACCCACTGGATTATAAATTTGTGTCTGAATCGAAGGCCAAAAAATGCAATTTTTTGTCCATTCGATAGTTTTTTCATGTCATCATAAAAACCTAATAATCCAAAACCAATAAAGGTAAAAAGGATGACAAAAAGCTCCCAGGGCTTGAATTCGATTCCAAGTATCCCATAAGCCCAAAGAGTCAGAACAGAAACAACAGCAATTATTAGTAATCCGCCTCCGAAAGGTGTTCCTGCTTTCCAGTTGTTAAATTTATCAAAAGTAGGCGTTGGCTTGTTGAACATATCAACAGTATTTTGCTTGTGCCTTTGAAGTTTCATTTTGTATAGAAAATCAATAAATGGAACCAAAAGAATAGCGGTTATAAAAAGAGAAAGTAAAACCAAACCCAAAAGCTGCGCCATAGACTATATATTATACTATACTTATCTATTTGTTGTCATCTCAAATCTTTGTCCGAGAGGCCGAAGTGATGGCCGATTTCATGAATAACTGTGGCTCTTACCTGTGCTCTTATTTCTTCTTCGCTTCTTGCGACTCTCTCTATTGAATTTTTAAAAATTGTTATTTTATCTGGCAGAACTCCAAAATAGCTTCCTCTTTTTGTCTGAGGGATTCCTTCGTAAAGCCCAAAAAGTAAAGCCCATGGAGGAAGTCTAAGTTTTCGAAGCTGTTGAGGTGTCGGCGAATCTTCTACGATAACTGCAACATTATTAAGTTTTTCCCCAAACTCCGAAGGGATAGAATCAATCGCTTCTCCAACCAATTCCCTAAATCTCTCCTCATCCATCGAAAAATATTGTAACAAATAATCCCAAACACAACATCACTTTACGGTAACTGATTTTGCGAGGTTGCGGGGCTTATCCGGATCAAGGCCTAAATCAACTGCCATAAAATACGCTAGAAGCTGAACAACGACTACTTGAGCAAGATATGATCCCTCCTTGAGGTCTTTTACTTCCAAAAAATAATCAAACACAGAAGAATTTTTTGAAGAAATTCCGATAATTATTCCACCCCTTGATTTAATTTCAATTGCATTTGAAATAATCGCTTCATACGTCTCATCATTTGGCGCAAAAACAATGCAGGGAGTTCCTTTTCCAATTAATGCAATTGCACCGTGTTTGAGTTCTCCTCCTGCAAATCCTTCTGTTGGAATATATGTCACTTCTTTTATTTTTAACGAGGCTTCCAGTGCAGATGGATAAGACACGCCTCTTCCGATTGCATAAATATTTTTAGCTTTTGACAAAAATTTAGAAACTTCTTTAATTTCCAATATCTGTTTTTCCTCCAGAAGTCTTTCTATTTCTCCTGCTGTTTTTAAGAGAATTTCCTTCGCAGTCTCTTCCTTATCAATCAATACGTAAGTAAGCATCAGTAAAACAGAAAGTTTTGCAATATAGGCCTTTGTAGATGCCACTGCTTTTTCAGGACCAGCGTTAAGAAGAATATTATAATCGGATATTCTGTAAATAGTTGACCCTAAAGAATTCGTAATTGAAACAATCTTGCTATTTTTACTTTTAGCTCTATTCACAGGTTCAACAACATCTATTGTTTCACCAGATTGGGAAAGAACTATTATAAGACTCTCTTTGGTCAAAAAGTCCTCCAAATAATTGAATTCTGAAGCAACCGCAGTATTTACATGCTTTTTGGCAATTTTTGAAAAAAGATAGGTTCCGGCTAGACCAGCATGGAAAGCTGTTCCTGCGCCAATAAAAAATGTTCCTTTTGCACTCTTGACATAATTTGCTAGTTTTTCTACATTTTGCGAATAATTTTTTGCGATATTTCTTATTATGAGCGGCTGATCGTAAATTTCTTTAACCATAAAATCACGGAATTTTCCCTTTGATGTATTTTCAAATTTCCAATCTATTTTCTCAGGCTTGACAGGAAGTTTTTCTCCTGATGGAAGTGTTAGGAGTTGAATATCATTTCCTAAAATTACCATCTCATTATCTTTAAGAAAAATAACTTCTCTTGTATGCTCAACTATTCCAACAATATCCGACGAGATAAAAAACTCATGATCTCCGACTCCTGCAACTAATGGAGAGCCATTTTTTGCAGCTACAATTTCTTTTGAAACAGCATTTGCTACAACAATCGCATTTAATCCTCTAAGTTTATTAAACGAATCTCTTACAGAAGAAGAAAATCCTTCCTTTTTTAAATTTTCCTCAATTAAATGCGGTATAACTTCAGTGTCTGTTTCAGAAACAAATTTATGTCCTTTTTTAATTAGTTCTTCTTTTAGTTCTTGAAAGTTTTCAACAATTCCGTTATGAACTACTGCTATTGATTTTGTGCAATCAATATGAGGATGAGCATTTGCGATAGTAACTCCTCCGTGGGTTGCCCAGCGGGTATGACCAACTCCTAGTGTGCTTTGAGGTAAACTCACCTTTGCATCACCAATCTTGCCAACATGCTTATCTATCTGAAGTTTCTTATCTTTCTTAACAGCAACTCCCCAGGAATCATAACCTCTATATTCCAAGAGTTTTAATCCGTTAAGAATAATATCTGCCGCATTATTCTGATGACCTACGTAACCAAATATTCCACACATAATAGAAAGTTCAAAAGTCAAAACTCAAAGGTCAAAATTAACTAAATATTTTTAGTAATAATTTTTATAATTTCTTTTAAGTCTTCAACCTCCGCATCTGGCTTAAACCCCGGAATTTCTTTCTGATTTTCAGCATAAAAACCTCTTTTTACCCAAATTGCAATAAGTTTTGGAAATATTTTTTTTGCGTCAAGCAGAATACTAAGCTTGTCATCTATAAAAAATGTTACTCTGTCTTCATATTTCTTAAGTATCTTTTCAAATTCACTCAACTTATTTAACACAATATGCGTATGGTCTTTTTCAAAATAATTTTCTATTCCTGTTTGATTTAGCTTTTTTCTCTGGAACTCCAAGGCTCCTTCTGAAAAAATTCCAAGAATTGCAATTTTACTTAATTTTTCTAAAACATCTTTTACTTCTTCATAAATCTTATGTTTTGTAAGATAACTTTTCTTGAAATAAGCAGTATCAAAAAGAGTGTAGTCAATATCAAAAAGAACAATCGGTTTTTTATCCATTTTATAGCTTTATGCAGTAAACATTTGTATTTCTTTTTTCAAAACCAAGCGACTGGTAAAGCCTATTCGCAGCCTCCCTTTCAGGGCGGGAAGTAAAATTAAGAGATAAAACACCATCGGATTTGGCCACATTTATCGCGTGCTGAAAAAGTTTTGTTGCAACTCCTTTATTCCTATATTCCTTATCAACTACGAGGTCTTCTAGCCATCCTTTTCTCCAGACTGGTATCCGATAAACAATAAGCGATAACATACCAACTATTTCTTTGTTATCTGATCTTCGCGCAACAAACAAGCGATTAGCAGGAGATACAACCATCTCTTCCATATCCTCATTTTTAAGAAGAGCAACTTTATTATCTAATTGACTCAATAGATTATTTATTGCCGCTGTTAGTTCAGGGGAAAATTTTTTGATTCTCTCAATATAAAATTCCATATTTTATTTTGCTTGCAAAAAAAATCTATTTGCTTCTTCCAGCTCCTCTTTCGTATTTATTCCTCTCCACGCAAAGTTTTTTGCCATGACTGTCTCTATTTTTTCATTATTTTTAATAGCAAGATCTATTAAACCAGTTAGATAGTACTCCTTTGTAATATTACTCTTTTTAACCTTATTAAGATATTTCCTTAAAAAAGAAACATCAAAAATATAACAGGAAGGATTGATCTCACTTATAGCTCTTTGCTCTTTATTCGCTTCTTTTTCTTCAACAATAGCAATAACTTTTCCAAGATTGTCTCTAATAATTCTTCCAAGTCCTGCCGGATTGTCTAAATTAATTGTCAAAAAGGTAAGAGATGATTTTCCCTGAATATGTTTTTTAATAAGATCACTTATTGTTTCTTCTTTATAAAAGGCAGAATCATCTCCATTCAAAATCAAGACATCAGTTGAATCTTTTGATAAGTATTGTAAAGCACAATTAACTGCGTCAGCAGTACCTAATTGTTTTTTTTGTTCCGCAAAAATAACTCTGCCCTTTAGGATATCCATTACTGATTCTTTTGCAAATCCAACTACTACAATTTTCTGAACGATATTTAATCTATCCAAAAGATCAATTGTATGTAATATCATTTGCTTATCACCAAGAGGCATCGCCACTTTGTTTATAGTCTTGGAATTCATTCGCTTTCCTTTGCCTGCTGCTAAGACAATAGCTGTTATATTATTCATTTTTTATTCTTTTTATATCCGCACCCAGTGTGCTCAGTCTTTTTTCAAAATCTTCATAGCCGCGGTCCAAATGTTCAACGCCAAAAACAACACTTTCGCCCTCTGAAGAAAGAGCCGCCAATACAAGAGTCGCTCCAGCTCTTAGATCCGAAATCTCAACAACCCCGTTGTGAAGCAACGTTTGACCTTTAACTTTTATTGCATGATAATAATCAGGAACCCTATCATCAAGATTAAAATTATAAATCTCTTCAGGATCTTGGATCTTTGGATTAAAAAAAGATATATTAGCACCCATTTTCCTAAGCTCTTTTACGTATCCAAATCTACTCTCATAAACTGTTTCGTGAATCATTGATTCGCCGTTTGCCTGCGTCATAAGAACAGCCCATGGACCTTGCCAGTCTGTCATAAATCCGGGATAGAAGTTGGTTGTAACATCTGTTTTTTTAAGATTTCCCTTATAATAAAATCTTATTCCGTCTCTTCTTTTCTCAGTTCCTCCTCCTGCCGCTTCCAGCATCTTAAGAAATTCCTCGAAATCAACATTATGAACATCTTTCACAAATATATCTCCTTTTGTCACAACAGCCGCAATAGCAAATGTTACCACCTCGTTTCTATCAGGACCAATTGTAAATTCTGCACCATGAAGTTTGTCAACTCCGTCAATAGTAATTTCCCTTTTTCCTGTTCTTGCAATTTTTGACCCCATCGAAATTAAAAGACTAATAAGTTCATCAATTTCCGGCTCTTCCGCAGCGTTTTGTAAAACTGTTTCTCCATTTCTAAGAGTAGAAGCAAGAATCATAATCTCTGTTCCTGTATGAGTGTTTTTATCAAACTTATGAACAATTTTTTTCCAATCTTTCTCTTTATTTTTATCTCTTTTTAGATAAAAGTATCCATCTTTGCTATTATATTTTGCATCAACTCCTAATTCCTTTATCCCTTTAATTGTCCTGTCAATTGGACGGGCTCCAATTCTGCATCCTCCAGGATTGGGAATTATTGCCGTTCCTGTCCTTGCTAAGAGTGGAGCCATAAACATTGCGGATGTTCTTATTTTTGCTGCTTCATCCAATGAGATTTTTTCCTTTTTAAATTTTTTCATTTGGACAGTCGCAGTATGATCTACGATACTTACTTCCCCTCCCAGCTCGCGGATTATTGCAACCATTACCATAAAATCAGATATTAATGGAACATTTTTTATAACTACTTTATCGTCCGTAAGGCACGCGGCAACCAACGCTTTTAGAGCAACATTTTTTGCTCCTGATACTGATATCGTCCCTTTTAATTTTTTCCCTCCATTTATTATTAACTTCTCCATAATTTTAATTGTTAATTGTTAATTGCTCAGCTATTTTGTAAACATCTCCTGCTCCCATAGTAATAACAATTACATTCTCGCCATACTTTTGTTTGTTGATATATTCTACCACATCGGAAAGCTCAGGCTTAAAAAGAACGTTTTCCATGTATTTCCTGGTTTCTCTAGCCAAAAGCTCTGATGATACGCTTGGATCTTTTTTCTCACGAAGAGAAGAAAAGATATTAGTTAATATAAGAGTATCAACATCGCCAAATGATTTAGAAAATTGTTCGAACAATGATTTTGTTCGAGAATAAGTGTGCGGCTGGAAAATACAAACTAATTTTGATTTAGGAAAACCCTGCTTAAAACCTTTCAGAGTATTTTGTATTTCTGTTGGGTGATGAGCGTAATCATCAAAAAGTCTTGCGCCTGACTCCAGAGTACCAATAAATTCCGATCTTCTCTTTGTACCCCTAAAAGCTTGTAACCCTTTTTTAATTTTTGTTGGACTAAGTCCTAAAGTTAGCACTACAACAAAAGCTCCTGTGGCATTAATAGCGTTATGCTCTCCAAACACATTCAGCTTTACACTAATTTTTTTCCCATAACTTAAAATATCAAAATTAGTTTTTCCATTTATAAATTTTATATCTTTGACAACAAAATCATTATCCGTTGACTTACCATATGTAAAAACCTTACCTGAATAATTTTTAAGTAATTTATTAACCTCCGGACTATCTTTTGATGTTACAAGGATTCCCGTATTGCCGAGTTTTTGAGCAAATTCCTCACAGGCAGTTCTCACGTCCGCAATTGCTTTGTATGCGTCCGGATGGTCGAATTCAATATTGGTAATAACAGCAATTTTTGGATTCTGCCACATAAATTTTATTGTTTTATCGTACTTTGGTTCTGTCATATATTCATCCGCCTCAGCTACAAAATAAATTCCTTGCCCGTAGTGTCCGGATGATCCAAGGGATGGAATATCTCCAGTTCCGACAACAAAAGAAGGATCAAGCTTATTCTCCTTGAGAATTGTTGCTATCATTGCCGTAGTAGTTGTTTTTCCATGGGTTCCGGTTACTGAAATTCCTGTAAATTTTCTTCCAAAGATTTTCCCATTCATGAAAAGCCCTACTGCCTCACCTTGTGTGACAACTTCTATTTTTTTTCTTTTTGCTTCAATAACTTCTTGATTTTCAAATCCACCGTGTGCTCCTGTTGTAATTAATAACTGCGGATTTTTTATATGCTTCCCTGAAAAACCAACCAATACTTTTATCTCGGCTTTTCTAAGAAGGCCATCTGTAATAAATTTGTCAGCAATATCAGAACCTGTTACGCGAACGCCCGCCTCTTTCGCAATAATTGCCAAAGGCGTCATCCCAACTCCTTTTATTCCAACAAAATGAATAGATTTTATTTTATTCATATATTTATTTTTCGAAGCTTTAATGCATTTCTCACAGCTCCATATTCATCCCAGGGAATTTCTCCTTCTCCATAATTCATTGATTTTTCATGAGACTTGCCGGTTATCAAAACCATGTCTCCTCTTCCTGCCATTTCAATTGCTGACTCAATAGCTTCTTTCCTGTCTGTGATTCTAAAAAGATTTATCCCCAATTCATGATTTTTTATTCCCGATTCAATATTATCCATTATTTCCTCAACACTTTCCGAACGAGGATCTTCAGATGTTAAAATAATAATATCAGCATATTTTGAAGAAACTTCTCCCATTAAAGGTCTCTTTGTTGCATCTCGCAGTCCAGCAGATCCAAAAACATGAATAAGCCTGCCTTTCATGTTCGGCCTAACTGAATTTAAAATTTGTTCGAATGCGTTAGGCGTGTGCGCAAAATCAATCATAACAGTAAATGAATTTTTATAGACAATGTCTTCTCTTCCAATCGGCGGCTTAAATGCTAATATCGCTTTTCGTATCTTATTTCCCTCAATTCCCAAGCTCACACATGCTGCAATTCCTGCCAAAACATTATATTTATTAAACTGACCGATCAAATTTGTTTTAAACAGAAATGTCTTCGGACTAACATCTGCTTTTTTTGTCATTCCAAACGTAACTAACTTAGAAATTAGAAATTTTAAATTAGAAATTAAATTAAAGGATTCGTCATCTCTATTCACAATTGCGACTCTTGCGATTTTCAGAAGTTTGGCTTTAGCTTCTACATAATTTTCATAGGTTTTATGATAATCTAAATGTTCGTGCGTAACATTTGTCAAAACTCCAACATCGAATTTTATACCCCAAACCCTATGCTGGTCCAAGGCATGAGATGTAGTTTCCAAAACAAGATATTTAGAGCCAACGTCAACTGCTTTTTTTATGAATCGCTGAAGAGCCCAGGGAGATGGAGTGGTAACATGGAATCCTACATCATAATCTCTTCCTCCAATGATCGCCCCAACTGAGCTTATCATCGAGGCATTGTAGCCTGAAGCGTGTAAAATATGATAAATTAGGCTAGTTGTTGTAGTCTTACCATCTGTTCCGGTTACTCCAATCACGTTAAGATTCCTTGACGGAAACCCAAACCACACATTCGCAAGAAAAGCATTGACCAAATGATAAATATTCTTAATTCTCTGCCACATGAACCTATTATACCTTTTTTAACCCTTCTTCTCTAGTCTCCTTCTGTCTAATAATCCCAATTTCTGGTAAAATAAAAATAATGTTTCAAGAATATCTAAACGAAATCTTCAAAAAACACAACAAGGGAGATTCTTCCGAAAGAAACTACTATTCAACGCTAGAAAACCTTCTGAAAGAATTTAAAAAAGCATCAGTATCAATTGAGCCAAGAAATTCCTCTGTAGGAATCCCTGATTTCAAAGTAGAAAACGAGAAGGGATTACTCGTTGGGTACATTGAGGCAAAAGATATCGGAAGAGATCTTGACAAATTAACGAAAAACGAGCACGAACAGATAGATAAATACAGAAAAGAATACCCAAAGCTGATAGTTACTAACTTTACTGAATTCCGCTTATACGTAAATGAAGAGTTGGTTGATTCGGTTGTTATTACCCAACCAGTAACGGTAAAAATTGGAATTCCTGTATTAGACAACGAAGCAAGAATTAAAGGATTATTCGAAAGATTTTATTCAACCACAATTCCTTCAATTTATTCTTCAAAAAGATTATCTGAACTGCTGGCTCATAAAACTCGAGTTCTTAGAGGATTGATTAGAGAAGAAATAGACCTGACTGATGACGAGAAGACGGAGACGGAAAAACTATTAGATACTTTCAGAAAAACCTTGAAACCAGACATGACTCCAGAGATTTTTTCTGACATGTATGCACAGACAATAACCTTCGGTTTGTTCGTTGC
>Ga0209542_10007416_pt1 | contig 20874 bp, 23 predicted proteins | sample RifCSPhighO2_01_FD_184028 | JGI IMG/M metagenome (GOLD analysis project Ga0209542, IMG submission 184028) | Soil microbial communities from Rifle, Colorado - Rifle CSP2_plank highO2_0.1 (SPAdes) (version 2) | ecosystem: Environmental > Terrestrial > Deep subsurface > Rock core/Sediment ... | reverse complement strand
TTTCAGTATCGGGTCCGCCCGGTTCGCCCGCCGGCATATTTTCGGGCACGCCCGCGCGGCTCCACCAATTTTTCTTTGCGTCGTAGTAAAAGATACGTCCGCCCTGCATACCGAGCCGATACCCGTCGGCTTCCGAACCGAGCACAACGTCTTTCACTTCAATTCCCTTCGATGCGAACATCTCTTTCCATAGCGCCACAGATTCATCGTCTCGCGGCATATCGTACGCGGGGTGTCCCGCAAAAACCGTCACGTACAAATTCTTCGGGTCGATGCCGATTTCCATAAGGAATTCGAACATCCATGTGATTTGCTCTTTCTTAAAGTAGTCACCCAGTGACCAGTTGCCGAGCATTTCAAAAAAAGTTGTGTGCCTGTTGTCGCCGACTTCTTCGATGTCCACTTGGCGGAAACTCTTCTGGCTGTCCACGATACGCGTTCCAAGTGGATGCGGCTCTCCCAAAAGATACGGTAGCATCGGCTGCATGCCCGAGCCGGTGAAAAGCGTTGTGGGGTCGTTCTGCGGCACTATCGGCGCTGACGGGATTATGGTGTGCCCCCGTGCCTCGAAAAATTTCAAGTATTTTGTACGGATATCGTTAACGTTCATTTGCGAAAGCGTAACGTGTTTACGCTGATTTGCAACTCTTTCAACGCTATCGCTCGCCTCAGTTGCCCCATGTTGTAGACGGAACCGCGAAGGGTTACTATGCCTCCACATGGAACATAGGATTCACACTCTCAAAAACGGACTTCGGGTAGTGCTCGTGCCGCGCAGGGATTCCAAGACAGCGACAGTGATGGTCATGAGCGGTACGGGCTCGCGATACGAGGATGAACGGGAAAACGGTCTCGCTCACTTTCTGGAGCATATGTTTTTTAAAGGGACTTCGAAGCGTCCGAGCGCGAAGGCAATCAGTGAAGAGCTCGATTCAATCGGAAGTGTCTACAACGCATTCACCGCAAAAGAGCGGACTGCGTACTACGCGAAAGTTGCGAGTCGTTATCTCGATACGGCGCTCGATGTCATAAGTGATATTTTTATCAATTCGACACTTCCCTCCCGGGAAATCACCAAAGAAAAGGGTGCGATTATTCAGGAAATCGATATGTACGAGGACATGCCGATGCGCACGATAGACAATGTTTTTGACGCGCTCATATTCGGAACTGAACACCCGCTCGGACGCACGATATTGGGACCCAAGGAAAACATCCGCGCATTTACGCGCAAAGATTTTGCCACGTATTTGAAGCGCAATTACACTCCCCTCAATACGGTAGTTTGTATTGCAGGAGCATTTTCGGAGAAAAGGGTGCTAGCCAAAATCCAGAAAGAGTTCGGTGGCCTCACACACGGCAATCCGCCGAATGCTATCTCTTTCGCATCAGAACAGACCGCTCCGCGCGTCGCAATCAAAGAGAAGAAAACCGATCAGACGCAGCTCATACTCGGCGTTCCGGCATATCCCTACCTTCACAAAGACGAATATGTAGTCGCAGTGCTTGCGACAATCCTCGGCGGCGGCATGTCGAGCCGACTTTTCATGGAAGTTCGAGAGAAGCGCGGACTCGCCTACTCGGTGCATGCGTGGGCAGAAAAGTATCCGGACACCGGCTACGTGGCCGTTCAAGCGGGCGTGCAGCACGGAAAGCTCGAGAAAACGGTGCAGGTAATATTGGCAGAGTTTAAGAAAGTTAAAAGGACTAAGGTGTCTGACGTTGAGCTTAAGAAGGCGAAAGCGTTTATCAAAGGCACATCCGCGCTTGCACTCGAAACCAGCGATGCGCTCGCCGAGAACGCATCAAGCTCGCTCATCAATCTAGGCCGCGTGCGCACGCTCGAGGAAATCACAGCGGGAATCGATACGGTTACCGCGCGTGACATCGGGCGCGTCGCCCGAGAGCTTTTCGTCACCAACAAACTCAACCTCGCGATTATCGGCCCTCACGTTCACAAGGATTCGCTCCTGCAATTGCTCCGCGTATAACTCAGCTTAGAGCCGTATTCCTTCTTCTAGGAGTAGCTCTCGCTTTCGATCGGCGCCTCCGCGGTTGTAGCCGCGCATAGTGCCGTCGCTCGCAATCACCCGATGGCAGGGAATGGTCTCATCGTAGTTCGCGCGCATGATGGCACCCACTGCGCGCGCCGCATTTGGATTGCCCGCCTTCGTTGCCACCTGTTTATACGTAAGCGTACCGCCTTTCGGAATGGTACGTACAATATCCCGTACTTTTTCTGCAAAAGTCTTCATATATCGAGCGTTGCTGTACCCGGTGATGGCTTCGATGCGCTTTTCTTTGTTTTACCTGCAAACGCGAGCATCTTTTTTCCCACGGCTTCACGGTATCTGCAGTAGTCACAGTCAGCTGCGGGTTCGGGTAAATCTCCACCATCAAGACAAACCTTGATATCACGCAGTGTCCCATCTACCCAAGAATCATTTCCTTCGTATGGAACGAGCGTAATCTCGAACTCGAGCTGGCCGTCAAACGCTTTTTTGTCTTTGTCTGCATTCGCATATACCCAGTACGCGGTATTGGAAACCGGCAAATCATTCCTCCGCAGTAGCCATTGGTAAACCTCAAGCTGTCTTTTGTATCCTATGTGCCAATCTTGATCGAGCTCGGTAATCTTCCCGTCCTTGCTGGTTGCTTTGTAGTCGACAACGACAAGTTCCCCGTTGGGTCGCACCCAAATATCATCTACCGCTCCGCTTATCGGCAACCCTGTCTCAGTGTGCATGTATTCTACGCCGCGCTTCAGTGCGTCTCGCCACGCGTCCATGCGGTTGTCTTTAAAGGGCACAACGTCGAGCCCGTACTCTTCCATCAGCGGATGCGCCGTTCCTTCGGCACGATGCACGTCGAATTCTTTCTTAAGAAGCGCGTCTACGGCACTATTTAGGTTGAAAGGAAACCCCGGCGGGCGTTTGGTACCGAGTTTGTTGTCGATGTAGAAACATCGGGCACACTCGAGAAAAAGACTAATCTTGGAGCGGGAGAGTCGCCAATTTTTGCCGCCGTAGTTCCAGTTGGGACCGCGGTCAGGAGAATAAAAATCGCTCATTTCGCGATTATACCATCGCTATACAGTTGGCGTACCACTTCCAGGTTGGATATTGTTGCCGTTCTCGGAATGATGCTCTACAAACCAATGTTTAAAACGGACCTCTACGTACCACATACCCGAAAGCATAAGCATGGTGAGCACCGTTGCAAAAATTGCGACTGAATACATACCGAATCCGACTGTCATTCCAAGTCCGGCTGCAATCCAGAGACCGGCCGCGGTCGTTACTCCGTGAAGCATGTCACCTTTAAATATGATGAGCCCGCCTCCGAGAAAACCGATACCGGTAATAATACCCGCGGCGATATACAGCGGCTGTATGTCAGCAACGCCCAGATAAGCGCTGGTTACATAATTCGAAGCGATAATAAAAAGACACGCCCCCATACTCACCAGACCGAATGTACGCATACCGGCCGCTTGTTTGGCGAGCACTGCCCGTTCTGTGCCGATAACTGCGCCCAAAAGCATCGCAAGCGCGAGTTTCAAAAACATAATGTTTGTGGGGTCAACAAATTGAGCGGCTGTTCTCATAGAGAGAAGTTTACAGTTAACAGTCGACAGTGTACAGGAGTCGTCAGTGAATTATTTCTGTAAACTGATTATGTACCGCAGAGATGTTTCGCCTCATCCATCACGGAAGCAATTCGTGCAGGGGCGACTCCATACTCCCGAAGCATGTGTTCAGTCAGAATTTGTTTGCACAGCACTATTTTGTGTTCGAGAAAGCGATTCTTCTCGCTGTCGGTCAATGTAGTAAGTGCGGTTAAAGGATGTACCTGAACTTCTTCAATCATGTCGATGAGACCGCGTGAACGTGGGTAATCCCAGCCGAGAATGGTGAGGTTCGAGCATTGCGCATAGCGTATCGCGTTTCTGGTGAATACGGTGTTTGTGACAAGCCACCCTTCATCGACGCGCTGTGACTCCTGCGGCGCTCGCTTTAAATCTTCATAGCGGGCATGTACATAGAGTGCGTCTTTTATATCGGTTTTCCCTCCTGGGGCATTGTGGAATTTTGCCTCTATGCCCACACGTCTGCCGTCTTTTTCAGCGACCACATCAACTTCGTGTGGGGCGCAGCGGCCAAGCAGCATTTGGTCGGTCGATACTTTCCACCCATGAGCGCGCAAGACTTCGGCCAAAAATTGTTCGAACGGAAAACCGGATGGCCCAAGCCCGAACAGTGCCCGCTTCATACTGTAGCGCGCGGCTACCGGCAGCTTTTCTTCTTTTTGAAGTAACTGAAAAGCCCTGCGATAAATGCTCTCGGTGGTCATGTTCGGCCGCAATTCACGAATTACTTCGGCAAGCACTCGTGCACGCATCGTGGTAGACGCACCCGCCTTGCCCAAAGAATGCTCGAGCTTTGCGGGGTCGAACGGCTCTTTTTCACCGTCTGCCTTTGTTACTAGTGTGTGTGACATAAATCAGTCTTTGATAGGAACAGGAACTACTGTTATCGGGAGCGGCAATCCGTCGAGCGAGGCGACGAAGCGTACCCCCGCCGCCGGTGCGAAAACCACTGCGCGAAACGCTCGTGCGACCTGCTCTTCTGTACACACTATCGACGGAGCGGACCATGTACGCAGCACAAGCTCAAATTCAACCTCGGACAGTTGCTCCGTACGCACCGATACTTCATCACAATTTGCATCTACCATAATCATTCCTGAAAGGTGGTGCTGATTCGCGCGCACCTCATCCCGTACCATAATGCTGCGCAAGAGTTCTGCACTCTGCGCCTGTATGGCACTGCCCGCGACGAGAAATACGGCGTAGGCAACTGCGGTGCTGACAACAGCAAACCACGCGAGCCGCCTTATAATGTCTGCCATGTGAACAGTGTATAGGTATTACCGACTCGCCACTAGAAGAAAAACTCAAAAATATGTGAATACGATTCCTCTCTAGTTGCTCATCACGAATGGCCGGTTGTTATCACTCCACCACCAAGGCACTCATCATCACGATAGAGCACAAGCGATTGGCCTTTGGAATATACGACGGGCTTTTGGAGTGCAACGTCATACACATCTGACCCTTTTTGCACTCTACCCATTGTCGGTGCCTCCCGATAGCGTGTTTGTACGAGAAAAGGTCCCTGCAATCGCGGCTCGGCATGAACCCAGTGCATTTTTTTGATAGAAATATGATTGCGCGCCGCGTCCTCGCGACGAGCGGAGACTGTGATTGTGTTTGCGAGGCAATCGATTGCGGTTACGTAGTGCGTTTCGGTAGAGTTATCATCAATTACCTTGAATCCGTGGCGCTGTCCGATAGTGTAGAGTGCTGCTCCCTCATGTGTCCCGACTGATTTCCCGCGCTCATCAAGCACGACGCCGCTCGTGAGCGAAATAAATCTCTTGAGAAAATCTTTCATGCTCACATCACCGACAAAGCAAAGGCCTTGGCTATCAGGTTTTTCCGAATTGGGTAGAGCAAATCGACGGGCGAGAGCGCGAATCTCCGGTTTTGTGAATTCGCCTACGGGAAACAGCGTTTTCTGAAGCTGAAACTTCCCTATTCCGTGGAGAAAATACGATTGGTCTTTCTGCGAGTCGGCTCCGCGGTACAGTTTGCCCTCTTTTGTTCGCGCATAGTGACCGGTTGCGACAAGGTCTGCTCCTTCCTGCATTGCCCAGTCAAAAAAAGCCCCGAATTTAATACGCGTATTGCACAAGACGTCGGGATTCGGTGTAATTCCCGATTCATAGTCGGAAATCATCGCTGACACAACATCTTTTTTGTATTCAGCCGATAAATCAATTTCTCTAAACGGTATTTCAAGATGCGCCGCTACGCGCATTGCATCGAGACGGTCTTCCCGCCACGTGCACTCTATAAACTCCGGCTGCCAGATTTTTATAAAGACACCCGTGACGTAGTAGCCGCGCTCTTTCAGAAGCGCCGCAGAAACCGCGCTGTCTACACCACCCGAGAGTCCCACATATACCTTTGGCATGGCTGTACGATACACGAGCATGTCCCGAATATACAGAGGCCGAGTATTTTGATGTACTCCCTTTATTAGTCCAAGTACAAACGTTTCTTTCGCAAATGCTCCGCATAGGTTTTGGAAAAGTGGGTCACACCACGATTGTCTGCAAGGTAGAAAAGATTCGGATTCTTGGTCGGGTACAGAGCGGCGTGAATCGAATCGAGGGAAGGACTGCCGATTGGTGAAGGCGGTAGACCTTTCTTTTTATAGGTGTTGTACGGAGAATCGCTCGCTAAGTCAGCGAGAGTAAGCTGAAACGTGTTCTTGCCAATCGAGTAGAGAAATACCGCATCCACCTGCAAGAGCATGCCGCGGTCGATTCTGTTCCATAGCACGCCCGATATCATTTTCCGGTCAGCGCTGATTCTCGCCTCACGTTCGATGATAGATGCCATAGTGATTATGTCATCCAGCGAACGGCCTGATTTTTCGATATCGGGCATGAGCGCGGCAATTCTGGTGTCAAAGTTTTGTCGCATTGTCTGAATCACTGTGTCTTCTGTTGCATTCGGCAGAAAGAAGTAGGTGTCCGGGAAGAGATATCCTTCGAGCGCCTGCGACTGCGGCAGAAAGTTGCTTTCGTTAAATCTCTCGAGCCGACTCCTGAAGATAATCGCCATCTCGCGCGTCGTCGCACCTTCGCTCACACGGATGCGAATCGGCTCCAGACCGAAGATACCGCCTGCGATGGCACGGGCGATTCGTATTACATCTTTCGGCTCTTTAAAAAGATAGTCGCCCGCTCTCGCAGACCGTTCGTGACCGAAGAAAACCACGAGCGCCTTAAAAGCAATCGGCGATTGTATGACTCCATTTGCCTTAAGCTGTTCTGCGACATCCGTCAGCGTCCCCTCCGGTACGCTGACCAGTCGGTCGACAGGAAATTCATCCGGCGGCTGTATCACATACACATATGCTGCCGTGAAAATCATGCCGCTTCCCACTATGATTGCAATCGTCCGGCGGTTCGTGTGTGTGCGCCATCGTTCAGAAAGATGCAGCTGCAGTGTATCGGTAGCCGCAAAAAAACGCTCGAGCAACGCGCGGAGAGAAGGGAACATAATTTATTTGGGAAGATTTGCCGGAGGGGGGGCTTTTGTCGCAGGTATACGTGCGATGCCCGGAGTAACAATCGAACTGCTCGGCGGATGCCACAGAGTGGCGAGTGTCTCGTTGGTGAGAATATTTGTCGGAATTATCCACGGACTGTGGAAGAACATTCTCCGACGAAATGCATCCATCGCCCGTCGGATTTGATTGTGCCAACGGATACCTCCGACATCCTGCCACGGGTAGTCGAAGTCGCAGTTCCATCTTCGAGGGCGCAAATGGGTCATATATTGCGGGTTGCCCATCGGCTTCCACAGGTAGCGCATGCCCGTAAAAATCGGGCTGTGCAGATGCCCTGATGTGAGATAAATCGCACGTCCGCCGAATTCAAAAGGATACTTCCCCATGTGCCTCTCCATCGATTTCATCTGCTCCTGCATTCGCCATGTCGCGCGCGGTTGCGGTTGACGGCCATCAGGTTTTACCCCGAGTTCATCGAGAACATCTTGACTACCAAGAATCGCTGCGCGAGTACGTATCTTTTCTACCTCATACGTTACCGCGTCCATCCAGAGGTGGTCCTCCTCCCATTGTCTCAAAATACCTTTGTTGCCGCATTTGCGGATGACGAGCTGCACCCAGATTTGTTCCTGCGGCTCTATGCTTCCGAGAAATTCGAGGACGGTCGCGAGCGGGTCAACTTTGAATTCTTCTTTCGGATCCTTGTCGAGTTCGAAATCAATATAGGAGCGTGGTTGGTACGCATTGATATTAAAATCACTCGCCGTTAGGCCATGCTGATACGTCTCGAGTCGCCATTCCGCCGCGAAACCGTCGTGTGTACGTGAATCGTATTGAAACTTGCATGCATAATCCTCTACTTCAATGAGTTCGACTTCCGGGTATTGTCCGTAGATTGCTGCTTCAACTTCGCCCTTGTAACTCTTCCAGCACCAAATATAGAAATGTATTTCGCCGCCGAAGCTCGCGATTTCAAATGAGAAAAACGGTCGCACCTGGCCTTTCCACCCTCTTTGAATGAATGTCGTTTCGCCCGAAGAAATCGAAAACAAAGTCAATGCGAGCTCCATAGCGCGCGGAGACTTCGTGATTTCGCGCGGTATACGCATCTCCAGCAATACCGGGTTACGTCCCGATAGAAACAGCGATTGAATATACCAGACCCACACGTGCCAAAACCCGATGAAAAGACCGATTGGGACCCATAGCGGTGCTGTACCGAGAAGCCAGCCGGATGCGAACAGAAGGATGTTGGGAATGAGCATGCCAAGTACGAGGAATTCACCTGCAAAAATAATTCCAAGGAATAGGGCACGAGACATGCCCCATCCGCCCATCCATTCGACCCAGCCATTGAGGTCTGTCCACGAATTTATGAACTCGAGCGCCGGACTTCCCTCACCGTGACCTGCTGACATGGGAGAATAATACCATTTGCGACGCACATTTCTCTCTCATTATGAACAGTAGCGAAAAAACCGGAGCGCATAGCTCCGGTTTTCTTTCGCATGCGTTGGTTATTGGCGACGTAGAGCGAGCGAAATGAAAGTGTACTCATTTTCATTTCCGAGCCGAGGAGCCAACACAGGGTCGAATACCCTGCGGCTTGCCGCGGGGGAGGATGAGCGAAGCGAATTCCTCATGCGGGGCTTGCCCCGCGGTATGAGTACCCTTTATTGAGCGAGTGTGTAACGGCCGTCTGTCATTCTGGTGAACATCCCGTTCTGAAGGTTCACCGCAATCGTCGCATCTTTCACGTATCGCTCCCTCTTCACGCGGTCGATTATTTCATCGCGCGTGAGCGGCCCTTCGCGATCGAGAATCCCCTTGATGACGTCGCGCACAACTCCCGGCTCGTATCCCCATTCTTTAAGCGCATAGAGTCCGCGACCGACGAGAACGAAACGACTGTCTTTTATGAGCTCATTATGCGTAGTCGCAGGATGCGTCTCGCGCCCGAAGAGCTTTTCGATGCCTTTTGCGACTTCCGTAAAGTGCATCGGTGAACCATGGCGCTTCAATGTGAGGTATGCGAAGTCGCGGGTATTCTTGATGCGAACGTGAGGAGACTCGGTGCGCCCCCATTCTCCGAGCGGATTTTTGCCAATACGCTTGCTGATGTGCAACCAGCGAATCAGCACGTCGTCAGGACGATTCTTAATACCCTCCTGTTTCAGATACTTTGCGAAAAGCTGAAGAAATTCCTCCTCTACGGTGAGACGATTGGGCTCGAGTGATTCATACAGAGCGGTGAGTGCATTTTCTACCTGCTCTGCGAGCTGCTGGTCGATGTGCCAACGAGTCTTGAAGTCCGTGCTTTCGCGGCGGTCCTCGAAATGATGACCCACCGTAAGCAGGAAAATGATGTGATTGTGTTCGGTCTCGGATTTTGCAATCTCTCGAAGGATTGTCTCTTCGGCGAGAAGGCCACCGAGCGTGGCGATAACCTTCTTCAAATCCTCAAGCGTGGCTGCGTGTGTCTCATAGACCTCGGAATCCCGGACTGCCGAGAGACCGTGGTTTTCAATCTGGCGAATGCGCTCACGAGTGATGCCGTATTCTTGCCCGATTGCATCAAGCGTGCGGCTCTCACCCTTTTGGGAGAGGCCATATCGGTCCACCAGAACCTTCCGGGAACGGTCGGGAAGCCCCCCAAGGAGCTCTTTTGTGACATTCTTAGGCGTAAAAGACAGCATAAAATATAGTGATTTGACCTGTTGTGATTACTGTGGTTTACGTTGTATCAAATATAATCCCTATAGTCAAGTAGAGGTGCCCCTGTGGAAAAACCCCCAGTCATCCACACGATAGCCACAATGCGGACGTATTTGAGTTCAGAATCACGGAGGGAATGCGTGATAGTATCGACAGATGGCAGGCAGCGGACCACGTGTCCCCCCACAAGATATCGACATGGAACGCGCTCTTTTGGGTGCGCTCTTACTCAACCAGAATGCAATGTATGAGGTTGCCGACACCGTAGGTGTCGACTCGTTTTATACGGGTAAACATCGCACAATTTTCGACGCGATGCTTTCGCTCTACACAAAAGGCGAGCCAATCGATGTCGTCACTGTTTCCAGCAAATTGAAGGAGAGGAAACTTCTATCCGAAATCGGCGGCGGTGCATATCTGAGTGAGCTCGTGAACACCGCCGCGTCTCCCGGAAGCGCACGACACTACGCACAAGGAGTGCAGACAAAATATGTATTGCGAGGTCTTATCGATGCAGCGGCCAAAATCGGAGAGCTCGGATTTCAGGAGGACCGGGAAATTGAAGCGGTACTCGACGAAGCGCAGTCAGCGGTCTATGCCGTTACGAATTCTCCGATGCTACAGACATTCACCTCTATCAAAGACGAATTGTCGGAGGCATGGGAGCGACTCGAGCATTTGCAGAAACATTCGGGCTCTATTCGCGGTGTTCCGACGGGCTTCCCCCAGCTCGACAATATGCTCGCCGGTCTTCAAAAATCCGATCTCGTGATTCTCGCTGCACGCCCTTCGATGGGTAAGACCGCGCTCGCACTTGATATCGCCCGGCAGACCGCGACAAAGCATAAAACCGCTGTCGGTATTTTCAGTCTTGAAATGAGCAGTCAACAACTCGTCGACCGTATGCTAGCGGCACAAGCTGGCGTTAATTCATGGCGGCTTCGCACTGGGAAGATTTCTAAGGATGACGAATATGAACGCCTTCAACAAGGAATCGCGACTCTTTCTGAAGCGCCCATCTACATCGACGATAAGCCGGGCATGACCGTGCTTTCCATGCGTTCCGTCGCTCGTCGGCTCAAAATGGAACGAGACCTCGGACTCATCATTGTCGACTACCTTCAACTCATTACTCCGAGCGGCGCGAAAGCATCTGATTCGATGGTGCAGCAAGTCACGGAAATTTCGCGCGCACTCAAAGGCATGGCACGCGAGCTTGATGTACCGGTGCTTGCACTCTCCCAGCTCTCTCGCGCCGTCGAGCAAAGGCGTGGCAGACCCCGACTCTCCGACCTCCGCGACTCCGGCTCTATCGAGCAAGATGCCGACGTGGTGATGTTTATTCACCGCGAGGACAAAATGAACGCTGATACGGGTGCAGAAAAGACGAACATCGCTGAAATTTTAATCGAAAAGCACCGCAATGGTCCTGTCGGTAAAATTGACCTTCGATTCGACGAGGAAAAAACCACATTCCTTTCAATCGACAAGAGTGATTTCGGCGATTTCACCCCCGAGGCGGAGGTTCAGGAAGAATCCGCCCCATTTTAGGAAAGGTTGTAGGGAGTAGGTTATAGGGATTAGTATTTGTCCCCGCTTGAGCCACTATCACCTATTCCCTATTACCTATAAACTATCCCTATGGATCCCATCGAACGACTGACAGCGCTATTTGAAAAATTCCCCGGTATTGGACCACGGCAGGCCGGTAGATTCGTACAATTTCTTCTCCGGAGCTCCCCTGCGGTGCGTCGCGAGATTATTGATGCCGTCCAACACCTCGGCGGCTCTGTACACCAGTGTCAAGATTGTATGCGCTACCATGCGGGCAAAGGGAAACTCTGTAGCATTTGCTCAAATCCGGAACGCGATAAAACACAGGTCGCTGTAGTCGCGTCGGACGCCGATTTGGCAGCACTTGAGAGAAGCGGCACTTATCGTGGCGGGTACTTTGTGCTCGGCGGTACCATATCCCTTGCATCAGAAAAAATGTCCGGCCTTCGAGTCAAACAACTGCTCGACTCGCTTTCAGAAAGAAAAAATGCTGGGCTAACGGAAATCATCCTCGCGTTTCCCGCCAACCCGGAGGGCGATGCTACTGCCGTCCGTATGCGTGAGGACCTTTCTGAAAGTGAGCCCACACTGAGCATCACGACCCTCGGCCGTGGTCTCTCAACAGGCAGCGAACTCGAATACGCCGACCCCGAAACAATAAAAAACGCGTTGGACAGCAGGCGCTAAGCTTTCTGATCTATCCTGCTGCCGGGTGTCTGCGCGTTCGGGTCATTATCCTCAGCGCCGCGATTCAGGATTCTCTCGGGTTCGATGTCCGGTGATTCCGGTACTGACTTCTTATCTTCCTGCTTTTTATCCTTGAAACGACGAAGTCGCTCATCCGGCAACGAGCTATCTGGCGTACCTGCGGACGGTTTTACCCGTTCGACCATGAATTACGGCAGTGCCGTGATGCGAACAGTAGCGTACGGTTGGCGGTGTCCTCGCTTTTTGTAGTAGCGGCTCTTTTGGCGGTATCGGAGAATAGTTATTTTCGCATTGCGTCCTGTCTCGACGAGTTCCGCCGAGACTTCTGCGCCCTTGATGTACGGTGCGCCGACCTTCGTGGCAGAGCCGTCGTCGGTAAGAAGAACCTTGTCAAACGTAATTTTAGAGCCGGCTTTGCCCATGCCTTTTATCGTCTCAACATCCAAAACGGTGTCTTTTGTGACAACGTACTGCTTGCCCCCCGTTTCTATGATAGCGATTTTAGCCATGACCCGCGCAGTCTAGAACAAAATTGCTATTTATGCAAAGTTATTGCAGTTGACTGTACGTCTCCAAGATGGTTTGGTATATTCATTGACAATTTGCACCGCAGCATAGATTATCTTCGCACGGGCAACCAAAAGGAGGTGCCCATGCCTACCGACCCTCCACCGAAGCGGCAGAAGGATAAAGATCGTGACAAGAGGGCGATGAGACGGCTAGACGCGGCGTCCTTCGCCGCGCTGGGAGTCATTTTCTTCTTCTTCACCGTCCTCTTCGACACGGGAGCATCAGAAAAAGGCTTGGAGCTCTATCGGTTCTTCACCTTCAGTCTGGTAGGTCTCGGGGTCGCGACGATCTTTGTATCACCTGAGTGACCCCGGCTTGTATTGCGTCCGGGGTCATTCGTCTATCGACGCAGGTTTCTCGATGAGCGCTGAATCAATACCGATTGGCATGCCGGTAATTTTGAGAACATCCTTGTCTATTTTTCCAAGCTCTTTGGAGCCAGCGTTGAAGTGATTGACCGTAGTGGATAGAGAATTTCCAAGCTTTCTGTAGTAGTCCTCGTACGCTTTGAGATGACGGGAAAGTCCTTCGACGTTTTTTGCAATGTCTTTTGCAGTCTCTTCGATTTTAAAGGCCTTGAATCCGTAGAGCACTGATTGCAAGTATGCGGCGAAGGTTGTCGGGCTCACAATGATTACTTTCTTCTCGTTATACGCATAGTCGATGAGATTTCGCGTGTTTACCTTGACCGAGCCGACTTCGTTGATAAGTAAGTCGTAATAAATGGCCTCGGCGGGAATGTACATAAAGGCGAACGGCAGCGTGCCGTCTTTCACACGTACATATTTTGCGGTCTCGTCGATGCGCATCTTGAGGTCGTTCTTAAATTGCTTCTCGAGGTCGGCGCGCTGCGCGTCGTCGACTGCATTCACCAGACGCTGGTAATTATCGAGCGAGAATTTGGCGTCGATGGGGATGATTCCTTCTTTCGTTTCAATCACCGCGTCCACCGTCTCCCCTCCTGGGAATTCGTACTGCATCTTGTACTGACCGGGCGGCAAGATGTTTGAGAGGATGAGTTCGAGTGACGCCTCGCCCAAGTTGCCTCGCTGTTTTTGATGTTTCAATACTTTTTCAAGGTTGGCGAGCTGCTCCGCTATTACCATAAATCGCGTCGTCGATTCGTTCGTCTTGGTCTGTTCCACTCGCACCTCGGTGAGCTGCTTTGCGACAAGGTCGCGAATGTCACTCGCCAAGCGCTGCGATTCGCCGAACTGCGCGCGCATACTTTCAAACATGCGGTTCGTGCCCTCGCCTAACTTGGATTCCATCGTGCGGGAGAGGTCTTGCATCTGCTGCTGGAGCAAAACGAGACTCTGCATATCTTGCGGTTTTGCCGCAGCATTGCGCGCACTCCAGACGAAGTACGCAACAACCGCGAGATTTAGCACGAGAAGCCCAATGATGACTGAATCCATGTGCCGATTCTACCATGTGCTATATTTTCTCCATGCTTACACAACAAATTCGCACCGAGATGACCGCGGCCATGAAAGCGCGCGATGCGCTCAAAGTAGATACGCTTCGCGGTGCACTCTCCGCTTTTACAAACGAACTCGTCGCGAAAGGCAAGAAACCTACGGAAGAACTTGCCGATGCCGACGCTGTTGCCGTACTGAAGCGGCTCGGAAAGCAACGCAAAGAGGCAGCCGAAACATACACAAAGGGCGGCCGTCCGGAGCTTGCCGAAAAGGAATTGAACGAACTCAAAATCATTGAAGCGTATTTGCCGCAAATGGTTTCGCGAGAAGAGATTCTGAAAGTGGCACGCGCCAAAAAAGAGGAGCTTGGTGTTGCCGACGCTTCCGGCGCAGGGAAACTCACCGGTATTGTTATGAAAGAATTCGCCGGACGCGCAGACGGCAACGACGTGAAGGAAGTTATCGCTTCGCTTTTCCTCTAACGCCGCTCACTCTCGGCGTAACACCAGTACCGATACCGCCGCCGCGCAACCAGCGACTATAAATGCAGTCACCACTGCCGCCGCAAAGCTACCACTGGAGGCCGCTATTGCGACGACGATGCACAACAGTATGCGTCCGATGCCCATCCCCATTTCCTTCAGCGCTGTGTATTCGTCTACATATGTCGTATTTTCAGCCGCTTGCTCGTGCGCCGCTATATCGATATCCTTTTGCCTGTTTTTTCCCGCGTGAAAATATGTATCAACAAGTACCACGCCAAGTGGACTGCCGACCAAAAGTCGCATAATCCACGCCGATCCGGCGAGTGATGCAACTACAAACGGTGGCATGACGCTGAGATTCAACCGGTGCAAAATTGTACGCATGACCATCGTCGAAAGGACGGTGACAGTAAGCACGATACCGAGAAGTCCATACGACCAATCGAGAATCAGAAACACCGCAATCGGCCATACCAGCAGAAGCGCGGCACCTTCTATTCCATCGCACACTGATATAAACAATCCTTTTCTATTTTCGCTCGATATGAGCTGGTAAAAGGTTTCTCTATAGCCCCATGCGTATCCTTCGTGCTTCTCTGCTGTTTGCCTCGTTGGAAATACCGAGAGTGCGAACAGGCATGCCGCTGTATACAGAAGTAGCGCAGCAGGCAAACCGGAAACAAGCAAAATGCCTGAGACTGCGGGGATAAGCGCAAGCATTATTTCCCCACCCTGCGTTCCATTTGATTCCCTCTGAAGCTCATACGGTATCCAAAAAAGTGCACGGTATGCTCCCATCAAGAGCGCAAACAAAAGTATGCCCCAGGACATGCTTCCGAGAGTACCTCCGAAAGCCAAGCCGAGTATGACAAAAGCGAGCGCCGCTAAAATCGACGCGAGAATCATTGCTCGACGAATCCCCTTTCGTACACGACGCCCACTCCAAGGAGTGAGCAGGACCGAAATCACTTGTGCGAGCGCATAGGTCAACACCGTGGACCCAATCGCGACAGAAGTATCAACTTCTTTGACATAGAAATATTGAAATATGAAAATCCACGCGAAGATGTGCGCACCGGAGAGCGCGACCCTCTGGAGCATCCGCGAAAAGTCCACGGGATTCATATCAAGAATGAGTTACGCCGAACGCCCGTCCACGAGTATATGGTGAGAAAAGCGGCACCAAAACGACAAGCGCATAACCTACCCACACATTGGGATCCGCAAAAATATTCCATCCTGTAAACGGTACGCTCACCAGCACATCAATCGCCACAACGACAACCAGCCATGAAAACGAGTACGGTAAGATGTCACGCCAGGTAGTAAAACGTAGCGACCGCCCGGCTATCGTCGCTGTAGTGATGAGCGCGAGCAATGCGAGCACCCGCGGGAGCGTTCCTATACTCATGCCATATTCCACGAGGACGGAGTGCACTAAAAACATGACCGAATAGAGCACAATGCCCCAGCCGACAAATGCGCCGTATTTCATCCCGTTAGAGGCAGGGAGCGATACTCCCCGCACTCGACTTAGTGCTCATAATCTCCCGCAGAGATGTGCCCGAGCAAAGATGCTCAAACGCCATTCGACTTCTGTTGCCTCTAACGGGATTCATACGCGTATTATGCGTGCATTTTGTGCGAACCCCCCGAATTACTGTGGATATGTACGGGACTACTCAACCACTGGTGCGCTTGTAGTCGCTGCCGGCGTGCTCGTCGCGGTCGATGTGGCGACAGTCGTAGATGCAACAATGCTTGTCTTCAGGCGCTCTTCCGCCTCATTTCGCACATCATCTGTTCTCGCTGCGCGAATCACCGCCTGGAAGCTGTTCAGCGCATCACCATATTCTCCTGCTTCAAATTTCTGATTACCATGCTCAAGTGCCCGCTCGCTCTCGTCTGCTTCCTCATGCTGAATTTCCATCTTCATACTCATCGTCGCCGCCTCCAGAGTGACACCCTCTGATTCTTTGCGAGATTTGGACGCGATACTGTTGGCCTGCTTCTTCTTTTCAATCGCGACTGTTCGTACCGAATCATCCCTGCGTTCCGCTACCGCACCTTCCGCGTTCGTCCTCGCACTTTGAGAGATTTCGGCACGTGTCTTTACTGTTGCGAGGATTTTTGCAATCGTCGGGCGAGATTCGGGGAGCGAAGTGCTGAGTGTCGCAAGCACATCGACATGGCCAATAAGTGATGCCTCAAGCTCTGATTGGACCTCGGCGACTTTCACCGTGTTGTCTTCCTCCGTAAGCGCGATAACCGCAGCATCAAATTTGTCAGTCGATGCACTGATGTTCACCTCTATTTCCGCGCGTACTGCCGGCGTAAGACGCCCGGCCGCGGCAAGCGTCTCTGCCTCTTCCAATCTCCGAGTTACCTTTGATACGTGTAGTTTTGCCTTTGATACGTTAGAAACGGCGAGCACGCTCTCGACTCCTTCGTTCATGGTGATTTTCACGGGATAGAGCGCATCTCCCGGGAGCGAATCCGATGCTGCATAACTAGTACCCACCCCCACCACGAGAACCAATGCCAGCGCTGCCGCAAACGGAGAGCCGACATGTATGCCTGAATTTTCAATTCGTGAAATATATTCGCTTAACGCATCCCGAGCGCGGATTGAGAACGGTACTTTTGCCGGATATTCAGCTACGAAGAATTCCAGATTGTTACGCATTAAAAGCTTCTCACTGTCTGTGAGTTTTGCATTTTTCAGTTCTTTAAATAATTCGTTGAATTCCTGTGTCATAGATTTGGGGACTCTCCTTTTATCTCGTACGGCCGCGCATGTAATCCGCCTGTAATGAGAGTGATTAGCATTATACGACTCGCACGCTGCTTTTGTCTTCCCCTATATTTTATAGACGGCTTACTTGAACGCATATTACGGGGTATGACTAAGCCCCCTTTCGGGGGCTTAGTATGGGCCGTTGCGGCTCGACTGGTATTACCAGCTTCGTCCACCACCGCCTCCACCACCATTGCCACCGCGCGCACCACCGCCGTATCCACCGCGGTCGTTTCCACCACCACGGAAGTTATTGCGAGGGCGTTCCTCCATCGGGCGGGCTTCGTTGACCGTAAGTGCACGGCCACCAAAATCCTTTCCGTTCCAGAGTTCGATAGCTTTCTGAGCATCTTCGTCAGAAGTCATCTCGACGAAACCGAATCCTTTCGAGCGACCACTCATGCGATCCATGATGATGGTTGCGCTGTCTACGGAGCCAGCTTGCGAGAATGCTTCGCGGAGCTCGTCATCAGTCGTGCTGTAGGGCAGCCCGCCGACATATAGCTTCTTTGCCATGAATTCTCTTCTTTTTCGCTTCGTTTAAAAATGTAAACCGACTTTTTCCCTGCTAGGCATGGAAATACTTACATTGATAAGTACGGTACCACCCTATATAAAATGTGCAACTTATACGGGGGATTGCGGCGATGGCCGGTTCATAATTTGGCTGAGACGCTCTATTCCGCGATGAATACGTACTGATACAACGTTCTCGGATACGCCGAGTGCCTGTGCGATTTCACGCGGGGACATTTCGTCGATATAGCGCATCGTAATTGCGGTTCGGTATATCTCGTCGAGCGATTTCAACATCGCGACCGCCTCGCGCGCAGCAGGCACGTCCGCGGGATCGGTAATGGATTCGTCCCGTATTTCAAAACCGTCCTCTTCCATGAGCGCGTCGAGTGAAGAGGATTTTTTCTTGCGCGATGCGTCGATGATTAAATTGTTGGCAACGCGGTATAGAAACGCACGGATATAATCAATCTTCTTTCCCTCCGAGAGATACACCCATGTGCGACTAAATGCTTCTTGCACGACATCTTTTGCCGCGTCGCGATCGCGTACCCGTATGAGGCAATGACGAAAAAGTGCATCAGAGTGCTCGTCATACGCCGCGAGAAATTCCTTCTCGACGTCTGCCGCCCATTTCTTTGATTTGGTTTTATCCCTTGCCATAGTGGTACCCTCGGCGTGTATTCATACACTTTTAATCATGAAGATGTTCTGAATCTCCTCATTTTCAATCCAAACGCAAAAATACGACTCTCGTCGTGCCTTCATGTATATGGTAGCAGTCCGCTCCCTCCGTGCAAGCCGCAGTGAATAGTTTTTTTCCTCGCCTCATGATATAAAAAGGCGCGAAGGGCCCTTAGCTCAGTTGGTAGAGCGCTACATTTGCAATGTAGATGTCAGCGGTTCGAATCCGCTAGGGTCCACAATTTTATTGCTTGGCCAATGCAAGTCGGATAGCGTGCTCGAGAAATTCACGCACCGAAGAACCCACACTTTCCAACATCGGTGGATATGACGAGCCGGGATACAAACCGGGGTTTGAATTTACCTCGAGCAGATACACGGTACGCGGGGTAACCATCGCATCCATGCGTGAAAAATGCCCGAGGCCCAACGCCTTGTGCGCAAGTCGCGCGAGTTCCACGAGTGCTGATTTTTGCTCAGCGGTAAATGTGCTCGGGACACGATGCTGTAAAATTCCAGTCTCGTGATGCTCCGGCATAAGATGCAAAAAGTCATGGTCGACATGAGAGGGCGGCAAAACGTAGAGCTGCTCGCCGCGGAAATCAGCGATGACCCCAATTGATGCTTCCTTACCTCGAATATATTCCTCGACGAGTGCAGAACCATACGCGTCGAGTACGTCGGCGAGCAGGTCCGGCAGTTCGGCAAGATGTCGCGCTACGCGAATGCCGTGCCCTGCCCCATCGTTCGGTGGCTTCACCATGTATGGCGGTCCGAATTGAACAAAGACGACCTTAGCCATATCGGCAGTGTTGAGGTCGTTTTGCAACGTGAAAGAAATGGCACGAGGCATGCGGACACCGGAGCGTTGCAGTAGTTCGCGAGCGCGAATCTTGTTGAGCGAGATTCCGGAAGCGAGCGCGCTCGATCCCGCGTACGGCACGCCGATACGGTCGAGTAAGCGATGTATTGTGCCGTCTTCGCCTACCCCGCCATGCAACGCACTCAGAACCACATCGACTTGTGAGAGCGCACGCACCGGGGTCGAAGGCATTCCTCTCTGGTGCCACATACCGCTCTTATCGATAAGAATGTCGCGAATCTCGTATTGTTCCTCCGGTAGCGCATTAATCATGGCCGCACCCGTTTTAAGTGAAAGCGGATACTCGTTCGAGGTACCGCCTCGAAGTACACCAACAATGGTGCGTGTCATGCGCGGATTATATCATTCGTCTGACGGAAAGATTATGCTATTCGGGATTTCAAAAACCGAGTCGTCCACAAACCACCAGGGCACACATTCAAATGATTCGCCTCCAAATGTCTCCTCACCTGTTCCGAATATATTCACCGTGATGATTCCTTCGTTACCCAATCGCTCGAACCACGCATGTGAGGTCCCGTTATTTTCACTCGTCAGAATGTCATGAAAATCAATTATGGACGCGCCTGCAACAATTTTTTTATCAATGCGCATTTTTCCATGTGCCACATACAACCTGCTCGAGACTGCGCCGTCGAATGAATTCGTTCGTGCGGTGCATTTACTGGGACTGAAACCCTCTATTCGCGTTATCGAACTTACCTCCTCGGCTGTTGGAGCATTCGAGTATCGGTAGAATATATATCCGACGACGGAGAGTACGACCGCCACTATAACGAGTATCGTGCTCATGATGTTTCTGACCATACGGTAAATTATATCAGCCCAAACCAAAAGTCGGGCTTCTGACTGTGAGCCGGGCTAAATAATTTTTCCTCTTCGTTTTCTATGATATGCGATACCGAATCGGTGCGCCTCGCTGTTGGCGAGCAATATGTCGCGTTCATAGGCCTCTGCGGCGCGCCTGTCTCCAATCAGGTGTTCGGGCTTGTGCCGCTCGTTCTTAACCACACCGACAACAGGTATTTCCACGCCTGCTTTTCTTAGCACTTTCTCCGCGGCACGGAGCTGTGCGGTACCGCCGTCTACAACAAGAACACGCGGCAGCGGCCATTCTGAATGGTTAAGACGGCGTTCGAGTGCTTCGGACAACGCAAGCACGTCGTTGTTCCCCGCCGTCTCGATTTTGAATTTCCTATAAGAGCCGGTTGCTTTCTCTCCATTATCCACCACGGTCATCACGGCTACTGTTTCTACGCCCGAGGTATGCGCGACGTCATACGCTTCGATGCGCGTCCCGCCGCCCGCAGACACTCGTTCATTCTTTATAAGAGACACGTCCTTTACATGCTCTAGTGCCGATATTTGCCGGCGAAGATTCTGCGCGAGCTCAAAC
>Ga0209542_10007413_pt1 | contig 20881 bp, 15 predicted proteins | sample RifCSPhighO2_01_FD_184028 | JGI IMG/M metagenome (GOLD analysis project Ga0209542, IMG submission 184028) | Soil microbial communities from Rifle, Colorado - Rifle CSP2_plank highO2_0.1 (SPAdes) (version 2) | ecosystem: Environmental > Terrestrial > Deep subsurface > Rock core/Sediment ... | reverse complement strand
GCGTTCAAGTGTGGCAACTTCTGAATGAAGGTATTGCGATTGGATACCACATTCTTGTAGATAATCATTGAGTTCCTCTGCTAATCGTTTGGTAAGGGTTGTGATAAGAACGCGCTGTTGTTTTTTGATGCGTTTCCGAACTTCGGCGAGCACATCGTCTATTTGGTTCTTTGTTGGTCGAACGTCAATCGTTGGATCAAGTAACCCTGTAGGGCGGATGACTTGTTGGGCGATATACTGATCTGTTGATTGTTGTATCGCATATGGTCCTGGGGTTGCGGAAACATAGAGTGTTTGTCTCATTTTTTGTTCAAATTCATCAAACCGCAATGGCCGATTATCCCGCGCCGCGGGCAGACGAAAGCCGTAGTTGATTAACATATCTTTGCGACTTTTGTCTCCATGGTACATACCGCCGATTTGCGGAATAGTCATGTGGGATTCATCAATCATCAGTAAAAAATTATCAGGGAAATAATCCAAAAGCGTGTACGGTGGCGTTCCGGGTAATCTGTTGTCAAAGTATCGGGAATAATTTTCTATGCCATTGCAATAGCCGATATTTTTAATCATTTCAATGTCATAGCGCGTCCGCTGTTCAATGCGCTGTGCTTCTAAAAGTTTATTCTGCGCCGTAAACATACTTACTTGCTCCAGCATATCATGTTCAATGGTTGTAAGAATTTTTTTTCTGTTTTCTTCGGGCGCAACATAGTGCGTTGCTGGGTATATATCAATCGTCTGAATATTTTTAATTTTTTGTTTACCTGTTAAGGAGTCCAGAATATGAATCCGTTCTATGGTATCTCCAAATAATTCAATACGGATGATTTCGTCCAAAGAAAATACCGGATATATTTCTATAATATCTCCACGCACGCGAAATGTTCCGCGATGAAAATCAATATCATTGCGCGTGAATTGTAATTGTGTTAAATGTCGCAAGATGTCATTTCTTGGAATAGATTGTCCCTGTGTTACAGTGATGGCTTGTTTTTTATATTCCTGTGGAGATCCGAGGCCGTAAATACATGATACAGACGCAACAATAATAACATCGTTTCTGGAAAGCAGTGATTGTGTTGAGGCGTGGCGCAGGCGATCTATTTCTTCATTGATTTGTGTTTCCTTTTCTATGTAAGTGTCGGATTGTGGAATGTATGCCTCTGGTTGGTAATAATCGTAATATGAAACAAAATAATGCACCGCGTTATTGGGGAAAAATGTTTGAAATTCAGTGGCAAGTTGGGCGGCAAGGGTTTTATTGTGCGAAATAACCAGGGCTGGACGCTGAAGATTATTAATGACATGCGCCATGGTAAAGGTTTTGCCACTTCCTGTAACGCCTAACAGCGTCTGGTGCTTGTTGCCTTTGTCTATCCATTGGGAAATCTGCTCGATTGCCTCGGGCTGGTCTCCTTTTGGAGTATAGGGTGCTTGGAGTTGGAAATTCATAACCTATGAATGATAGAGTTTTCAATGGATGTGTCTTTTGATGATATGGTGTTTAAGTGTCAATACAATACATTGAAAAATAGTCAATTTGCAGGTAGGATATATATATGATTGCATATTTAAGAGGTAGAGTCATATTAAAGCAAGAGGAGGTGGTTATTTTAGACGTGGCAGGGATTGGGTATGAAGTATGGTGTCCGCCTCAAGTCATAAATGCTATAGCAGAGGGGAGTGAACAAAAATTGTATACAGTGTATATTGTGCGTGAAGATTCCCACACATTGTATGGTTTTTTGATGCCAGCGCAAAAAGAGCTCTTTCGGCTTTTATTGGGGGTTTCTGGGATTGGGCCGAAAAACGCGCTGAAAGTTATAGGTAAAGTATCTGGCGATGATATTTTGCGTGCGATTGCGCAACAAGATAGCGGAATACTTGAGGCGCTTGGTATTGGTAAAAAGATGGCAGATCGTATGATTGTTGAGTTGAAAGGCAAGCGTATTATCGGAGATGGCAGTATGGGGGGAGATAGTATGTCTGGTGGTTTTGGCGATGAGGTTGAAGCATTAGTCGGACTTGGGTATAACGCGCGTGATGTTATAGATGTGTTAAAAAATATCCGCGTCGAGGGTACAAATGAACGTATTAAAGAGGCGCTCAGGATTTTAGGGAAGTAAAATTATGACGTATACACCAAATGCATTAGGTTTTAAAAACAATGGTAGCTTGAAATTTGTTGTTCATGTATGTCTTCTGTAGACAGTGAAAAATTAAATGCATTTTTAGCCCGCATACCCCATACACCCTTTACCCAATCATACGAGTGGGGACAATTTCAGCTCCAAACAGGGAAAGAGGTATTTACTTTGGGGATTCAGCTTGAAGATGAGCTTATTGGAAGTATTATGTTGTTGGTTGAGCGTATTGGAAGATGGTATAAAAGAGTATATTCTCCATTAGGGCCTGTGCTCGGGCAGGATGTGTTGCAGAGTAAAAGTTTTGTACCGTTGTGGGAAAAGACAATAAAGGAAATGATTTTTGCGGCCCAGCAACTGCGTGTGGCAAGCATCCGTTTTGAACCACATTTTATTTCATTAGAACCGTTACGAGTAGAGTTTCCTCATGAATTAAAGCAAGTGATGCGAATCCAAGGCATTCAGCCCCAGGTAACAAGAATTATTGATCTTTCTTTGTCTGAAGAGCAACTACGTGCTCGTATGCATCCTAAAACAAGATATAATATTCGGATTGCTGAAAAGCGTGGAGTTGAGGTCAATTGTGATATTAAAATAGATGTTCAGGAGTTTGATGATTTTTATAGAGTGCTGAATGAAACAGCACAGCGCCATGGTCTTCGTATGCACTCGCATGATTATTATGAAATGTTGTGCCGTGTTTTATCTGTGCGGGATGCTGAAACAATCGGCAATCCTGAACGCTGTTTCGCCCGACTGATCATTGCCCGATATCAGGGGAGAGTGATTGCGGCGAATATACTCATTTTTTTTGGTGATACTGTTACGTATGCGCATGGCGGGTCGTCTGATGAATATAAAAGCGTTATGGCGCCGTATCTCCTGCAGTGGGAGGGAATTCGCGAGGCACAGCGGTTAGGGTATCGGTATTATGATTTGTGGGGTTGCATGCCAGAATCATCTCATGGAGTGCATAAAACGATTTTAAAGCAGGTGGAAAAGTGGAAAGGGATTGACCGGTTTAAAAAAGGGTTTGGCGGAGAGGTATATTATTACCCTGGCGCGTTTGAGTTGATTTTGGATAAAAATAAGCATACAGTATATCGGTTATTAAAAGGGTTGAAAGATTTTTTAAAAGTATGAAAGTTGTTATAGCCGCGGCAGGCAAGGGGACGCGTATGCTTCATCTGTCGCAGGATAAACCAAAACATCTCATTCAAATCAATGGCCGTCCGTGGATGGCACATGTTTTTGATCATGTTGTATCTGCGGGATTAAATGATATTGTGCTTGTGGTTGGGTATCAGGCACATGCGTGGGATGAGTTTTTAAAGCATGACACGCATGATATAGAGGTAACGCTGGTGAATCAATTTACTGTTTGTGGGACAGAGCATCATGGAACCGCGGTTTCGCTTGAGGCGGCGAAAGATGTTGTTGGCGAAGAACAGTTTATCTTTTTTTATGGAGATAATATTTATGCGCCGGATGATCTGAAAAAGTTTTGTGTTCAGGATGAATATTTATATATTGGCGGTATGCGTCATCCCGAACCGCATCGGTTTGGTGTATTGTTTGAGGAGAATGGAGTGTTGAAAAAGATCGTTGAAAAACCGCAAGAGTTTGTTGGCGATATGATTAATGTTGGGTTATATAAATTTACGCCAGAGATATTTGAAGCAGTAAAACAGATTGATATGTCCCCTCGCGGAGAATACGAACTCACCGACGCTGTGTCATTGCTTGCGCAGGATGAAAAAGTGAAAGTTATCCAAGTGTCTGATTATTGGATGGATTTTGGCAGACCGGAGGATGTGGAAAAGGGAAGTGTGTTGTTGTCTCAAGGTTAAATTTGTTATTTGTCATTTTTTTCATTTTTATATGCCCTTGTCGTTCAATGGATAGGACGCGAGCTTCCGGAGCTTGTAATAGGGGTTCGACTCCTCTCGAGGGCAAAGAACAAATATGAAATATCAGTAAGCGTGAGGTTGTATATATAGTATATGATATCTTTGGATGATGTAAGCGATGAAGATTTGGTTGTTGTCGTGCGGGAGAGTAACAAAGAATTATACAGCGAGATCATCCAGCGTTACCACATAAAACTTTCGCACTATCTGCGTAAATTTATCCGAAACCATGATGAACTTGAAGATGTCCTTCAGGATGTTTTTATTAAAGCATATCGTAATTTATACGGGTTTGATACTCACAGAAAATTTTCTTCATGGATATACCGTATCGCGCATAACGAGGCATTAAACCATATTAAAAAATATAAAAAAGAATCAATTTCTTTAGATGAACATGAGTGGGAGGTTATTGATGAATCATTTGATATTCATGCGAAAATAGAAGAGGATGATATAAGAAAAAGAATAAATAATGCCTTGGGTTTTTTAAAAGATACATATCGAGAGCCATTGATTCTTTATTTTTTTGAACAGAAAACGTATGAGGAAATCAGCGATATTTTGCATGTGCCGCGAAATACGGTTGGCACGCTTATTTTGCGAGGAAAAAAGATGCTGAAAAAAATATTAGAACATGAGAAACTATGAATAATCATACCATTATGGAAGAAAAGGTGATGAAAGAGATTAACCAAGGGAGTGTCAAATTACGTTCGCGGTATCTTTTTCTTGCGGACAAATTGAGTATGGGGAGTGTACTGGCTCTGACAGTGTTACTTGCTATTTTATTTTGTTCTCTTGCGCTGTTATATCTTAAATCATCTGACAATTTAGGGTACTTGTCATTTGGAAATCGTGGTGTGCTCGCATTTTTAGAATCATTCCCCTATTTTTTAATGGCAATGATTATTGTGTTGATGTTTTTTGCCGGATTTTTGATAAAAAAGAGTGATATTTCGTATAAAAACCCGTTTGGGTATTACGCACTCGGGCTTGTTGGGGTTGTTGTGCTTGCCGGTGTCCTCGTGTCCGCGACAGATATTGACGAGCGGATTGAAGACGAAGCATATAGCCAGCGTGTCCCTGGAATATTTTTTCGACCTTTTTTAAGGCAGGGTATTAATGATGGGCAGAGAGGGATTGTAGGGAGAGTGATTGAGGTGGGAGATGGATATATTCGTATCCAAACACCGCAAGCTATTAAGAATGTTGATGTGCGCGCTCTTCAGACACGCAGGGCAGAGCCACTTATAGAAGGGTTATTTGTGATGGCAATAGGAGAGGGGAGTGTTGATACTTTTACAGCGCAAGACATTCGTACGATCGGGTCCATGGATATGCCGATGATTCGGAGGGGAGTACATCGTCATTTTGGGCCTTTTATGGGATTGCCTTTGCAACCAGAAGATGAGGTCTGTTTACGCGATTGTATTAGAGAACAATCGAGCCGCTCAAGATGTCGTGAAATTTGTCTTAATAGAATACTGAAATAACGCAGGGGTTTTAGTTGTAGTAAAGAGTGAAGGATCCTAAAAGAAAGAATTTTTAACGCATTAAAAAGATCTGTCTCTGAAAATGTTGCGTAGGGCATACTCTCTGGGGACAGGTCTTTAAACCTATGTATCTATGAAAAAACACTATCTATTTATTATTCCGTTATTGGGATTATTGACATTGGGCGCAGTCGGCGTGGCGTCTGCCCATGGGGTATGGGGTATGATGGGCACTATTGACCCTCAAGCTTTTGCCCAACGCTATTCAGATCAAATGACACAGCAGGCAACTGTACTTGGCATCAGTGTGGAGGAGATGAAATCATACTGGTCACAAGGAAAAACGCTATGGGACATTGCGCAGGAAAAGGGGATTTCCGATACTGATTTACAAGCTCGTTTAAAAGCGCAAAAAGAGGAGCAATTGAAAAAATCATTGCAAGTATTGGTTGATAAGGGATTTATTACTCAAGCTCAAGCAGACGCGCGGTTGAAGTTTACCAAGGATGCTGTTGGGAAGTTTCCCACAGGTAAAACGGGGCGGCATGGAATGAGGATGATGTGGTAAAGGAATAAAATTGTAAAGATAAAAAGCAGAGGGGTATTCCTCTGCTTTTTATATCTCTGTCAAGGGTATAGTGTATTGACAATGTATGAGTAAGGTATAGGATTTTTTCTCATGAGCTCCGTCAGGTGGCTTTTTTTGTTCAGTATGTGTAGGAGATAACGATGCTTCTTTCGCATGTACTGGCTTCCGCGATTGGCGATGGGGCACTTGAGCTCATCGCGGAAGTCAATGGGTCGGGCGTTGTTGAGGTAAAACAACGCTTGCCTATGAACGGCGGCGGTGTGATCCATGTATTTTGTTCGGATCCCTTGCACGCGATATGGCGTGCGGATCTAGCGAAATCCATGGGATTGGAGGATCGTTGGGCGCCGATTGCAGAACCAGGTGGCCTTCATCCAATTCATGCGGCAGAGCATGGGGTTGAAACCCTCCATGCACACATTCAAGCAATGTCAACATTGCGAGGGTGCGATACGGTATGGATCGAAACCCACACTCCGTGTGGGTATGTCGGCCATCGTCGCCCAGAGTGGGGGATCAAACATCAGGTTGACGATCTACTGGAGGTCGTCGGTCATATTCGTGAGCGTTTTCCGTCGCTCACTGTGTCCCCCCTTCTACTGGTCTCAAAAAACGAACTGCCGTGGCAACGGCAGTGGTACATGGTCCGCGAAGAGGCATGGCGATCGCGCTGACGCCTTTTGCGGCCATCATTTGATGCTCTTTTCTGTGCGAGAAGAGCGTCTTTTTTTAGACAATTTTTACATTTTGGGCATATAATAAAATTATGATGAAATATAAATGCGTAGAGACGTATGGCTACAGTGTATCATTAATGGTCTGCTTATTTTATGGTAACAGAATTTAGTAGATGGAAGCCACAGGAGAGTGAGGCGAGTCAACCAGAAGAAAAATTTACGCGTGATACGGCGATGCAGTTGATACGGGAAAAGAAACTGCCTCGCAATACGGATTTAAGAGGGATTGATTTTTCAGGTGCTGATTTTTCGGGTGTGAGATTTGAGAATGCGTATTTCCCTGAAGCGAATCTTTCAGGCGCAAATTTTAATGGCGCCGAGTTTCACGGTAATAGTGTTGAGTTTCAAAAAGTGAATTTTTGCGGCGCTTCATTTGTCGGTGCTCGTTTTTGCACTCAAGGTGATGCTCGACATGCTAATCTTTTAGGAGCTGATTTTACAGGTGTTACATTTGAAGGTGGATCTGTTAGTTTTGAAAATGCTTTGATTGACAACACAACAGTACCGCCACCTGGGTTTCCTCTGGAACGATTGATTAACGTTGATGAGGGGAAGGATTTTTCAAAGAAAAATATATTAGGGGCATATTTTGATTCCATTGATCTTGGGGGCGCAAATTTTAGAGAGGCAATACTCATTGGCGCAAAATTTGGACATGTAAAAAGCGTGAAGAATGCCGATTTTTTTGGCGCGCAGATCGCGTTAGTAGATTTTAGAGATGTTGATATAAGTGGATGTGACTTTAGGGAAACGCGCGGATTTGATGAGGCGCAGTTTGATGGCGCGCGATATAATAGCGCGACGCAGTTTCCTGAAGGATGTGTGCCGGAAGATCATGGGATGGTAAGAGTTTAATAATAGTAGTCACGTAGAGACGGGGTTAACCCCGTCTCTACGGTAAGATGCATGTATGTTTTCTGCCATTCGAAAAATAGTTCCTCGGGTATGTATCAGGTGGTATCACTTATTTTTGGCATTGTGCGCAAATGTGTGGTATCGGTTTCCGTCGCATGAGTTGATTGTGATTGGCGTAACCGGCACGAATGGGAAAACAACAACGTGCCACATGATAGCGGATATGATAGAACACGCAGGTGTAAAAGTTGGATTAACGAGCACGATTGAATTTCGCATTGCAGAAAAACGATGGGTGAATGATACCAAGCAGGGGATGCAGGGCAGATTTCGTTTGCAAAAGTTACTACGCCAAATGGTACGGGCCGGATGCCGTGCCGCTGTGATTGAAACAACATCAGAGGGGATTTCCCAGTATCGCCATTGGGGCATTGAATATAGTATTGGAGTGTTTACGAATCTGACACCTGAACATATTGAATCGCACGGCAGTTTTGAAAATTACAAAACAACAAAGGGGATATTATTTAAAAATCTTAAACAAAAAAAGAACAAACAATTTAGCGATGTTATTCCGACAGCTATTATTAATACCGATAATCCGCATGCTGATTATTTTTTAGATATTCCTGTTGAACGCGCATGGTGTTATGGCATACACGGAGGGCATTGTTTTGTAAACGAAGATAGGTGCGGAAAAAAGTTTGAAGCGCGCATACAGCAAGTCCATTTTCATAGCACTGAATGTGTGTTGGATGGGACGCCGATAACACTTGCGCTCCCTGGGCGCATGAACGTGTATAACGCACTTGCCACGTGGTGCGTGGGAGAGGCGCTTGATATTTCAACTAAAGAGAAAAAAAATGCATTGGAAAGTATTACGCGAGTTGCCGGAAGAATGGAAAAAGTGGAGCATAACGGAATCACAGTGATTGTTGACTACGCGCATGATGCCGCGGCATTAGAGCAAGTGTATGAGACGTTGTCTGCAATAAAAGCCCCGGACGCTCGGTTAATTGGAGTGTTCGGCGCGACTGGCGGAGGTAGGGATCATTCCAAGCGACCGGTTATGGGGAAATTGGCAGGCCATTATTGCGATGCGATTGTGATATGCAATGATGATCCATACGACGAGGATCCTCGTGTGATTATGGAAGCGGTTGAGCAAGGGGTTATTGGAAAAGCCCGGCATGTAAAGGGTGAAACCTATTGGCTGATTGAGGATAGAAAAGAAGCAATTAAAAAAGCAATCGTTCTTGCGCGGCCCGGAGATATCATTGCTTTAACTGGCAAAGGAGCAGAAGAGTGTATTGTTTTGGCAGATGGCAAACACCCATGGAGTGATAAAAAAGTGGTGGAAGAAGTTTTTGGCATGAAAGGTGTGGATAAATAGCTTGACGCGCTTATACGAGCTCTCTTTTTTGTCCACAGGATAATGAGATTGTGCCTTATATTAGGTTATTTGCGTATTTTTAAGATATTGACAATAGTGCAAAAGACGTTTCTTGACACACAAACGCCATGGTGTTAGGATAGTGGGTGAATCTCAATAGGTGATCAAATACGTACGGAGACAGCAGAACGTGACCCTTTCTCCGTCATTTTTTTCCGAGCAACATTGATTCTTCTTTGGCCGCATAACTGCGCCGAAGTGGAATACAACGGTACCATGCCCTTACAGAACTCAGGAAAGAAAGACAATTAAATTTTGCCTCTTTTGTGTTGAAAAGAGGATTTTTGTGTTTTCATTGTTGCAGCTTTAAAAATGAATTTTTCTATGTCTCTTTCTGTTGAACGCGCTGATCGAACATATTTTACAACGCTTCATGAAGCAACACAGCTTCCTGATTTGATTGAAATACAAAAATCATCATATTCATGGTTTTTTAAAGAGGGGTTAAAGGAGTTAGTTGAAGAGTTTAATCCTATTACCGATTTTATCGGCCGTGATTTGGAATTACATTTTGGTGAGTATTCATTAGACGAGCCAAAGTTTGACGAAGTGACTGCGAAAGAAAAAAATGTCACATACGAATCAGCTCTGCGCGTGAAAACAACGCTTCATAACAAACGCACTGGTGAAATGAAAGAACAAGAAATTTATCTTGGTGATTTCCCTGTTATGACTCCGCGCGGCACATTTATTATCAATGGCATTGAGCGTGTTGTGGTATCCCAGCTGATTCGTTCTGCTGGCGTTTTTTTTACCTCTGAATATGTTCGAGGTAAAAAAGTGTATGGCGCAAAAATTATTCCCAACCGCGGGGCATGGCTTGAAATTGAAACAGATACCAATGGCGTGATTTGGGTGAAAATTGACAGAAAACGAAAAGTCGCTATTACGTCATTATTGCGGGCGTTTGGGTATGGGAGTAATGAAGAGTTAAAAGATCTTTTCAAACACGCTGATACAAACGCGGATATGAGTTTTATTGACGCGACTATTACTAAAGACGCGTCGCGCGATATTAATACGGCCTTGCAAGAAGTATACAAACGTATTCGTCCTGGGGATTTGGCAACGCCGGATAATGCCAAATCACTTATTTATGCCATGTTTTTTAATTTTGACCGGTATGATTTTGGTAAAGTCGGCAGATATAAATTGAACCAAAAATTTGGATTGAGCGTGGAGAACACAAAAGAAAACAGGATTTTACGGAAAGAGGATTTTATCGCCATTATAAGCGAGGTTATTAGGTTGAATAATTCTCAAGAAGAACCAGATGATGTTGACCATTTGGGTAATCGTCGCGTGCGTACGATTGGCGAATTGTTGCAAAATAAATTACGCGTAGGGTTTGCGCGCATGGAGCGCATTGTAAAAGATAGAATGAGCACGTTAGATATTACCACTATTACGCCGAATCAACTCGTAAATGCTCGGCCGGTGATAGGAGTTGTGAAAGAATTTTTTATGTCTTCACAGCTTTCCCAGTTTATGGACCAAACAAATCCGCTTGCAGAATTGGAACACAAACGGAGGTTGTCTGCTATGGGTCCGGGAGGGCTTTCGCGCGAGCGAGCAGGCTTTGATGTCCGCGATGTGCACCGCACGCATTATGGAAGAATCTGTCCCATTGCAACGCCTGAAGGCCCGAATATCGGATTAGTAGGGCATTTAGCAAGTTACGCGCGTGTGAATGAATATGGGTTTATTGAGACCCCGTTTGTACGAGTGAAAAATAAATCAAAAAATGATGGCGCTGACGCAGTGGGAGAGAAAGCGCGCGAGGATATCAAAAATAACGCAGGAAAGGTAATTGTAAAAACAGGTGAAAAGATTTCACAAGAGCAGGCGCGTGTTTTAACAAAAGAATATAAGCACGACACGATTCCTTTGATAGCGCGGGTGACTGGGGAAGTGATGTATATTGATGCGTTTACCGAAGAGAAAGGAGTAACAACTCCTGCCACAACCCCTGTTGACGAGGAAGGGTATTTTGTCAATGAAAAAGCAGAGATGCGATATCATTCTCAGCCAACATATGATGATACATGGAAAATTGATTATCTTGATGTCGCGCCAAATCAAATCGTGAGCATTGCAACATCTTTAATGTTCGCGCATTGATGGGAACAAATATGCAGAGGCAGGCAGTTGCGTGCGTAAACCCGCAGGCGCCGGTTGTAGGCACTGGTGTGGAACGACGGGCGGCCATTGATTCCGGCCATGTGATTATTGCGGAAGCAGATGGAGAGATCGCGGAGGTTGATGGAAGCCACATTATTCTTGTAGCAAAAAAGGGTCAGCGCATTCGTTATAATTTAGGAAAATTTGTTCGTTCCAATGCGTCAACCTGTATGAACCAGCGACCGATTGTTGAGGTCGGACAAAAAGTAAAAAAGGGGGATCCGTTATGTGACGGTGCGGCTATTGATCATGGCGAACTGGCATTGGGGCAGAATGTACTTGTGGCGTATATGGCATGGGAGGGTGGAAATTACGAAGATGCGGTGTTGATTTCCGAGCGTATTGTTGAGCACGATCGCTATACTTCAATTCATATTAAAGATTATCAAATTGAGGTTCGAGATACAAAATTAGGTCCGGAAATGATTACGCGCGACATCCCGAATGTAGGAGAGGAAAAATTAAAGGATTTAGACGAAGAGGGTGTTATCCGCATTGGCGCAGAGGTCGCGTCTGGAGATATTTTGGTTGGCAAAATAACTCCGAAAGGTGAAACCGAGTTATCTGCAGAAGAAAAATTATTGCGTGCGATTTTTGGAGAAAAAGCAAAAGATGTCAGAGATAGTTCGCTCTATCTTGAGCATGGCGAGCATGGCAAAGTGGTGAATATCAAAATGTTTTCTCGCGATAATGGCGATAAACTGCAAGCAGGGGTGCTGAAAATTATTCAAGTATCAGTTGCATCTCTGCGTAAAGTGCAAGTAGGCGATAAAATGGCAGGTCGCCATGGTAATAAAGGTGTGATATCCCGTATTGTTCCGATTGAAGATATGCCGTTTATGGCTGATGGTACGCCGGTTGATATTATGTTGAATCCGCTCGGCGTTGCCTCGCGTATGAATTTGGGGCAGATTTTAGAAACGCATTTAGGCCTTGCCGCGTGGACTCTTGGATATAAGGTTGCGACTCCGCCGTTAAATGGCGTTGATGAAGAGACCATTCATGAGGAATTGGAGCGAGCAGGATTTAGTAAAGACGGTAAAGTTCAGCTTTATGACGGTCGTACCGGTATGCCATTTGATTGTAAAACAACTGTTGGTATTTCGTATATGCTGAAACTGAATCATTTGGTCGAAGATAAAATTCATCAGCGCTCTATTGGCCCCTATTCCATGGTAACTCAACAGCCATTAGGAGGTAAGGCACAGTTCGGTGGCCAACGGTTTGGTGAAATGGAAGTGTGGGCGCTTGAAGCGTATGGGGCGGCCCATACATTGCAGGAAATTTTAACGATTAAATCAGATGATGTTCCCGGCCGATCAAAAGCCTATGAATCCATTATCAAAGGCGAAAAAATAGAAAAACGCAATATCCCTGAATCGTTTAATGTGCTGGTTAGAGAACTCAAAGGGCTTGCTCTTGAAGTGGAATTGCTGAAAGCAGGAGATCGCATTGAAGTGCCAGAAATAAAAGAAGAGAAAGAAGAAACATAAATTCTAAATCTGAATTAAATAGTTGAATTTATTTTGAATTTCGTTCGTCTCCGCCAGTGGCGGATCCGGATTTACTATCTGTATGGCAACACCATCAACAACCAAGACAACGATTTTTAACTCTGGATATGATCGGCCTCCGCTTGATTTTGATGCGATCCGTTTGCGCATTGCCTCACCTCGCGATATTTTGGCGTGGTCGCGTGGAGAAGTGGTTAAGCCGGAAACCATCAACTATCGCACGCAAAAGCCAGAGCGGGAAGGGTTGTTTTCTGAAGTGATTTTTGGGCCGACAAAGGACTATGAATGTTATTGCGGTAAGTATAAGCGAGTACGGTATAAAGGCATTGTGTGTGACAAATGTGGAGTTGAGGTAACGCGGTCAGTAGTTCGGCGTGAGCGTATGGGCCATATTGGCCTTGCGGCCCCGGTTGCGCATATTTGGTTTGTGCGTGGAGTGCCGTCAAAAATCGGCATGGTGCTGAATATTTCCATGCAGGATGTTGAAAAAGTTGTTTATTTTGCAAGCTTTGTTGTGACTAAAGTAGATGAGAATTTGCGCGAGCAGACGGCGGAGTCGCTGAAACAGGAATGTAAAACAATGAAAAAACAGTATGAAAATGAAGCCCAGGCAGAGGTGAATCGCTGGCGCGCGCATCAGCAAAAATCAAAAGCAGAAGGGAAAGAGGTAGATGAAAAAGAATTGCCCGCGCTTGAAAAGAAACATGCTGAACGTTTGACTGATTTGGAAAAAGCAGTAGAGACCGCGCGAAAAGAACTTGAAGCCCTTCAGGTTTTTGCTATTTTATCAGAACAGGAATATCAGGACCTTTCATTAAAATACGGTCATATTTTTGAGGCGGGCATTGGCGCCGAGGCAATGTATGAGTTGTTGTTGAAAATTGATCTTACAAAAGAAATAGATTACTTGGAAAAAGAAATTGGTGATGGCAGTACTTTAAAACAGCGAAAGTTTATGCGCCGCTTGCGCTTACTTTCAAGTTTTAGAAAAAATGGCATCCGTCCTGAATGGATGATTTTAACCCATGTGCCGATTATTCCTCCTGATTTGCGGCCGATGGTCCAATTGGATGGCGGGAGATTTGCAACTTCTGATTTGAATGATTTGTACCGTCGCGTTATTAATCGTAATAATCGGCTGAAACGGCTGCAAGAACTCAATGCGCCAGAAGTGATTACGCGCAATGAAAAGCGTATGTTGCAAGAAGCAGTGGATTCGCTGATTGATAATAACGCGCGCCATGGCAAAACCGTAACAGCGTCAACCGGACAACGCAGAGTATTGCGCTCTATTGCTGATTTACTTAAAGGCAAGCAGGGAAGATTCCGCCAGAACCTCCTTGGAAAACGTATAGATTATTCTGGTCGTTCTGTGATTGTGGTAGGCCCGCGGTTAAAACTTCACCAATGCGGCTTGCCTAAAATTATGGCCTTGGAATTGTTTAAGCCATTTGTGATGAGTAAGTTGATCCAGAGGGGTATTGTTCATAATGTCCGTTCTGCAAACCGATACATTGAAAGCGGATCATCAGAAGTGTGGGATATTTTGGAAGAAATTACAAAGTATTCATATGTATTGCTTAACCGCGCCCCTACACTGCATCGGTTGGGTATTCAGGCGTTTCAGCCGATTTTGATAGAAGGAAAAGCGATTCAGGTGCACCCATTAGTGTGTCCTGCTTTTAATGCTGATTTTGATGGAGATCAAATGGCAGTACACGTTCCGCTTACAGAAGAAGCGCGATGGGAAGCGGCAAATTTGATGTTGTCTTCAAAAAATTTACTCAAACCGGCAACCGGCGACCCTATCACCACACCACAGCAGGATTTGGTATGGGGGTCGCACTATATGACAGCAATGATTAAAGATTCACTGGATCATCCTCGCCATTATTTTGGTTCATGGGAAGAAGCATTGACTGCATACCAGCGTGGTGTTGTTCATCTTCAGGAACGGATATTAGTTATTATGAGTAATGAAAAATGCGAGACCACGGTTGGCAGAATTGTGTTTAACCAGATAGTTCCGGAAAAATTGCGATATGTGAATACATTGTTAGATAAAAAATCACTGCGTAAATTGGTCGGCTCATGTCTTGAGCAATATGGCCTTGAACAAACGGCTGAATTTTTGGATGAACTCATGCAATTGGCATTCCGGTATGTGACTGTTTCTGGTATGTCATGGGGTATGGGCGATTTGCCACAATTGCCGGAAAAGAAACAGATGATAGAAGATGCGCAAAAACAAGTTGACACCATTCACCAGCAATATGCCATGGGACTGCTCACTAATCAGGAACGGCATGACCGTATTGTTGAGGTGTGGGCACAGGTAAAAGATCGTGTAATGGCGCTTTCCCGTGAGATATTAGGCAAACAAGATAGAAATCCAGTGTTTTCGATGATTGAATCAGGCGCTCGCGGTTCATGGGGACAAACAACGCAGATGATGGGTATGAAGGGGTTGGTAACATCGCCGTCTGGAGACACCATTGAACTCCCTGTTATTTCATCATTTAGAGAAGGATTTGAAGTGTTGGAATATTTTATTTCCACGCACGGCGCGCGGAAAGGGCTTACTGATATTGCGCTTCGTACTGCAAACGCAGGGTATTTGACTCGTCGGTTGGTTGATGTATCCCAGGACGTGGTTGTTGCGGAAACTGATTGTAAAAGCGATGAAGGCCTTACATTTAAAAAAGAAGAAACCGATGAAATTGGGAAAACGCTCGGAGACCGCGCTATGGGAAGGGTGCTGTGTGAAGATGTGCTTGATACAGCTTTAGGCAAGGTAGTACTTGAAAAGGGTACATTGGTTTCCCGTGTTGATGCGAAAAAAATTGATAACGCTAAAGTTGACTCTATTACCATACGGTCATTGCTTACGTGCCGCGCACAACGCGGTGTGTGTCAGCAGTGTTATGGGTATGATTTAGGGTACAACAGATTAGTTGAGCAGGGGACGGCAGTGGGGATTATTGCGGCGCAGAGCATTGGTGAACCAGGCACCCAGCTGACAATGCGCACTTTCCATACCGGTGGCGTGGCAGGGAAAGATATTACACAAGGGCTGCCTCGCGTGGAAGAGATTTTTGAATGCAGATCTATTCGTAAAGGCGCAGTGCTTTCTGAAGTAACCGGTACTGTAAAGGTAACTGAAAAAGATAAACAAAAAGTGATAACAATAGTACCCCAAGATAAAAGTGAACCAGTTGAGTATATGGTTCCGGTTGGGTTTTCTGTGTTAGTAAAAGATGGGGAGTTAGTGAATGTCGGGGATGCGCTGACTGAAGGAAGTCAGGATTTGCATGAATTGTATCGCTTGCGCGACAGGCGGGCAGTGGAGAAATATATTATCCGTGAGATTCAGCAAATTTATTCTTCGCAAGGTCAGGACTTGAATGATAAACATCTTGAAATCATTATTCGTCAACTATTTTCACGTGTGATTATTATGAATGAAGGGGATACGCGATTTTCAACTGGCTCGGTTATTGATAGATCTGCGGTTGATGAAGATAACGAGCGTGTTAAAAAACAACGAGGCACGCTTGCTAAATATCAGCACATGCTGATGGGGATGACAAAAGCATCTCTTGCTACGTCTTCATTTTTATCTGCCGCATCGTTTCAGGAAACAGCCCGTGTGCTTATTGACGCGGCTATCACTGGCAAGGTTGATCAATTAAACGGATTAAAAGAAAATGTGATTATTGGCCGTTTGATTCCGGCAGGAACCGGATATAAAGGTGGGCGATTGGAGAAAGAGGTTGCAACATCGGCACTTGCGGCTCGACGTAAGAGAGATTTAGACAGAGCTACACCAACTGGTATGGCTGAGTAATAAAACTTTTTATACAACCCGCACCCCTGCAATCGCAGGGGTGTTTTGGTAATGGACTCGGGTAGAGAGATACGATATACTATAGGCATGTCATTGGATAAAGAGAGAAAAAAATCAGAGCATAAAGAAGAAAGTATATCATGGCTTTCTGAAGAGGCCCGGGCATCAATCTGGGCTGTGATTGTGTTAGCGTTTTCCGTGGTTTTTGCGCTTTCATTATTAGATGCGGCAGGAACATTGGGTATGTGGGTAAAAAGCGCGCTTGAGGCATTGGTTGGCTGGGGCGCGTGGGTAGTGCCGGCGTTGTTGATTTTGGTAGTGTATCTTGTGATTATCGGGAAACAAGCGCACCGTCGCGCATATCATACATGGGGGTTGATTGTGGTATTGCTTTCACTTGTTGGGTTATTTCATTCGCTTATTCCGTTGGAAAGCGCGTGGCCTGCGGTTGGTGATGGTCGTGGCGGTGGATACCTTGGTTTTGCCATGAGTTTCCCGTTTCGGCGACTGATGGGGTCATTAGCAAGTACGATTTTTTTATTGGCATTAACAGGGATTGGAACAGTATTGCTGTTTAATACTCCTCTTACATCGTTTTTGCGACCATGGGAGATATGGCGTCGTATAAAAGGATTAAAACAACTGCCTCAAGGGGGTGTTATTGGTCCGGGAGAGGATAAAAAACAAGGAAATGAAAAACCGTTTTTGCACACCGCGCTTCCGCTTGCCAAAGCAGGAATACACATAAAAGCAGGGGCGGCTGAGGCGCCTGCCAGAGTGCGACTTCCTAAAATTGATATACCGCTTGATTTGTTGGAACGGGCAGATATCCATCCTCAATCAGGAGATATTCGCAAAAATTGTGAAATTATCAAAAGCACGCTTGAAACATTTGGTATTCAGGTTGAAATGAAAGATGTCCATGTAGGTCCTACGGTAACCCAGTATACACTCAAGCCGTCAGAGGGAGTGAAGTTATCTCAAATTACAGCATTACAAAATGATTTGGCGCTCGCGCTTGCCGCGCTTTCTATTCGTGTTGAAGCGCCGATCCCTGGGAAAGCGCTTGTTGGTATTGAAATTCCCAACAAAAGCGTGGCAACGGTTCCTTTGCGTAATGTGCTGGAAAGCAGTGAATTTAGCCGCAGGAAATCACAACTCACCATCACTATTGGTCAGGATGTTGCAGGAAACGCGTTTATTGCCGATCTTACGAAAATGCCCCACTTGTTAGTGGCAGGCGCAACAGGATCAGGAAAATCAGTATGCATCAATACCGCGCTCATCAGTTTGTTGTATCAGAATTCTCCAGAAGATATGCGCTTGATTTTGGTTGATCCCAAACGGGTAGAGCTTACTATGTACAACGGCATTCCTCATTTGCTGACGCCGGTGATTGTTGATGTTCAAAAAACGATTAACGCTCTTAAGTGGACTGTCTCTGAAATGGAGCGCAGGTATGAAGTATTATCAGAAAAAGGAAAGCGTAATATTGAAAGTTTTAATCAGTCATGTGGGTCGGAAGATAAACTTGCGTATATTATTGTTGTGATTGATGAATTGGCAGATATTATGGCAGTTGCCGCACGCGACGTTGAGGCAATGATCATCCGTCTTGCCCAGATGGCGCGAGCTGTTGGTATCCATTTGGTGCTTGCAACTCAGCGGCCGTCTGTGAATGTTATCACAGGGCTCATTAAGGCAAATATTACTACCCGCATAGCGTTTTCTGTTGCATCAGGCGTTGACTCGCGCACCATTATTGATTCATCGGGCGCGGAAAAACTACTCGGTCGTGGAGATATGCTGTTTATCTCTTCTGAATTGAGTAAACCAAAACGCGCGCAAGGGGCATATGTGGCAGAGGAGGAGGTAAAACGAGTGGTTGATTTTTTGAAACAAAAAGCCCAGCCCCAGTATGTTGAAGCAGTGGTGCAAAAGCATGGAGGAACAAGTGCTTCTGGGATGGTTGGTATGGGCGATGACTATGACGATGTATTGTATCAGGAGGCGCGTCATTTAGTGATTGAAACAGGCAAGGCATCCGCGTCGTTGCTTCAGCGGCGATTGCGAGTAGGGTACGCGCGCGCCGCCCGACTGTTGGATTTATTAGAAGAACAAGGTATTGTTGGGCCGCAAGAAGGCGCGCGTCCACGTGGCATCAGGTGGATCAGAAGGGTTTGATGTTGCCGAAGATCAAAATTTTGATACGCGCGATGATGAGCGCATGCGTGATGATTATGTATGATGTTTTTGCGAGGTGGAGGAGATGTGCTATGAATGATTTTATTGAAAAAAAAATAGTCACCCAGCGCACGATTGGAGAGACATTAAAAAATATCCGCGAAGGACTGGGCTACTCATTAGAAGAGATGGCACAGCGTACTAGCATACGCTCTTTTTATTTAGAGGCGATTGAGCGCGGCGCGTATGATGAAATCCCGGGTGAGGTATATATTAAAAGTTTTTTAAAGGTTTACAGTGAAGTATTGGGTTTGCGCGCAAAGGATATTATGGATCAGTATGGTCATGAGCGTGTGGTCTGGGAAGGATTTATGAAAAATCGGCCACGATCTCATAAAGAAAAATGGGCAAAACGTTTTGTACTCTTTGTGAGTAATCCGCAAACTATACGGTATGCAGTCATTGGCAGTATAGTAGGCGTTGTCATGGCATATATTGGATATCAATTATATGCCATTGTTTTACCGCCGGAGTTGATTATAGAATCGCCTGATGATTCGATTGTAGTGTCCGAGCGAGTTGTGCGCGTGATTGGCAAAACAGCGCCTTCTGCCCGTGTTACGATGAATGGAGAGCCCGTGCTGTTGAGCGATGATGGGAGTTTTTTAGAAGATGTTGATATGGTTGAAGGAGTGAATATCATACGGATAGAAGCAGGGTATAAATACTCTCGCAAAAATGTTGTTGAACGCCATGTTTTTATTGAAGAAAGCGAACGTCCGTTGATTGAAAAAATCGAGTAAGTGAGGTGGCAGGTTGTGGTTATTTATTTTTTGTTTTTTGTCTATCGGTTTATTTGCGTCTTTATACATAATTTGATAGTCTTATCCATTGTGTAAGTTTAAGTTAAAAAAGTATTTCTATGGCACAAGAAAAATCACAGGTCAAGGAGGAGGGAGGCGAGCGCGCAAAAGCGGCAGAAGCGGCTATCGCGCAAATTAAAGAGCGATTTGGCGAAGGCGCGATTATGCGGTTTGGTGAGGCAAAAGCAATGGAAGTTGATGTTATTTCAACTGGTTGTCTGTCGCTTGATATGGCTTTGGGAGTAGGGGGGATTCCACATGGAAGAATTACAGAAATTTTTGGACCCGAAGCGTCAGGAAAAACAACACTTGCCCAGCATGTGGTTGCGCAAGCTCAAAAAATGGGTGGAATTGCGGCGTTTGTGGATGCTGAACACGCTCTTGACCCTGATTACGCCCGTAAAATTGGGGTAAATGTTGATGAACTTTTAATATCACAGCCAGATACCGGCGAGCAGGCGCTTGAAATTGTTGAAAATTTAGTGCGCTCCAACGCTATTGATATTATTGTAATTGATTCTGTTGCCGCGCTTGTTCCAAAAGCGGAGATTGAAGGCGAGATGGGAGATCAGCATATGGGATTGCAGGCGCGGTTAATGAGCCAGGCGTTGCGGAAATTAACTGGCGTTGTTTCTAAAACGCATACCGCTGTTGTATTTATCAACCAAATCAGGCATCAAATCGGTGTGTTTTTTGGCAACCCTGAAGTTACATCTGGCGGGCAGGCGTTGAAATTTTATGCTTCAGTACGCATTGAAGTTCGTAGATCCGCGCAAATTAAACAAGCAGAAAAAATTATAGGGAATCGGGTAAAGGCAAAGATTGTTAAAAATAAAGTCGCGGCTCCGTTTCAGACAACGGAATTTGATATTATGTATAATGAAGGCATTTCAATGGCAGGGGATTTATTAGATACTGGTGTTGCTATGGGCGTGGTAACTAAATCAGGGAATTCATACAGTTATGAACAAGAAAAATTTGGTGTAGGCAGAGAAACGGCAAAATCATATCTGCGTGAGCATCCGGAATTGATGGAAACGATACGCACGCAAGTGTGGGGAAAATTTAAAACAAGCGCGTAAATAATGTAAAAAGAGTACCTGCA
>Ga0209542_10007412_pt1 | contig 20881 bp, 34 predicted proteins | sample RifCSPhighO2_01_FD_184028 | JGI IMG/M metagenome (GOLD analysis project Ga0209542, IMG submission 184028) | Soil microbial communities from Rifle, Colorado - Rifle CSP2_plank highO2_0.1 (SPAdes) (version 2) | ecosystem: Environmental > Terrestrial > Deep subsurface > Rock core/Sediment ... | reverse complement strand
TTAGGAAGATAGGGGTAGATGATATTCTCAATAGTCTTAGGAGAGTTCACTAGGATGAAAGGAATAAAATATCCTAAATTTATTTTATTGATTATTAGTTTGATTGTAGCTTATGCCTTTTTTCATGATAGAGATTATACTCCTTTGCACAATTTTCTTTCGTCATTGGGATATTTTAGCTTTTTTCTAAGTGGCATTTTTTATGCTTACGGATTTACGGCTGCGCCTGCAACTGCAATATTACTATCAATTGCAAAAGGCAGTGATTTGGTAATTGCTTCTTTGATTGGCGGTCTGGGGGCAGCTTTTGGAAGTTCAATTATATTTCTATTTATAAGAAACGCTTTCAATGATGAGATTAAGAAACTTTCTAAGGAAAAGGCTGTTAAGTTTATAGAGAAAGAGGAAAGATTTTTGTTTGGAAATTATGATAAGTACGCTACTGCTGCTTTTGTGGGATTTTTAATAGCTTCTCCTTTGCCTAATGAATTGGCTATGGGATTAATGGCCACTTTTAAACATATGTCTATGAAGAAGTTTATGGTTATTTCTTATTTGTTGAATACTTTAGGAATATTTGTTATTTTGCTGATTGGTTCTAGTATTTGAGTTATGTAGTAATTTTATAATAGTGAATAATCGGAAGATTTATAATTGGGCTTTAATCGCTTTCGTTATGGGACTTAAAGATACTTTAATGGGAATTATTCTGGCTTCTGGAATTGTAGTTGGAGCAGGTTGTGCTAATGCTAAACCATGGGGCAAGACATCTGGTTATTATGACAGTAGAGGAATGCCTACTGCTTCTTTAACAGGAGGAGCAACAGACCTTCCTTTGGGAACTCAGACTTTCGGGTTTATTGATGTGGCAACAGATAAGAAAGAACTAGATAATGTTCAAGACCCTTATATGGAAATTTCCTTAGCTAAAAAAGTCATTTTGGAAGGCTTTGGAGAAGGTGTCGGGAAAGTCTTTGAGAAGAGTGTTGGTCCCATAGTTGAATATAATAGAGATTTTGCTCAACCAAGAGGAATAACTAGATTAGGATTAGTTTTTGAGCCAGATGTTTCGCAATTTGCAGATGATACTTTAGTTGGAATCAATCTTTATCCTGTTGCGACTGAAGATGCCGGTTCACAAATAGTTCTTTATGGGTCAAAGCAATTTAATAAAGGCAACTGGTATATAGAAGGATTTTTTGATTATAACACAACTCCTAAGAAAGTTGTTAGCGAAGTGCAATTAGGAAAGCGCATATGGGGCAACTTGAATGCTGTTGTTGAAGCAAGGCACAATGGTTTTCTTGATGAACAATATGGTGTTGGGATTGGTCTTGAATTTCTTCTTAAGTAAATTGATTTGAGAAATGTTTTAATATAGCTCTTTGTATCTTTTATTCATGGTGAGTAGGAAAAGAGGGCTCTTTGGTAAAAAAGTTTCTGATATTTTTGTAGATGAAGATAGAAGGAAAGATATGTCTGTTAGCATCAAGGAAGGAAGTGCATCTACTTTTATGTCTACAATCATTGATACTTATATCACGCCTTTTGCTTTGGCTTTGGGGGCAAATAGTGTTCATATTGGCTTTTTGAATTCTTTCTCTGGTTTGTTTTCTCCTTTAGCACAGGTTTATGGTTCAAAGTTTAAAGTTGAGAGAAAGAAACTGATTCTTAATACGATTATTTGGCAGGGTTTAATGATTATTCCTATTTTGCTTTTAGGAATATTGTTCTTGAATGGTTTTAGGATGGGAACACCCTCAATTTTAATTGTGTTTTATTCCCTTTATGTTATATTTGGAGCACTTGTTTCTCAATCTTGGTTTTCAATGATAGGAGATATAGTTCCCGATAATGAGAGGGGAAGATATTTTGGGAAGAGAAATGCTATCCTTGGAACTATTGGAGTAATAGTCACTTTGTTGAGTGCGTTTTTACTTGATTATTATAAGACTGGCGGTTTTGTTTTAATTGGATTTTCTATATTGTTTTTATTGGCTTTTATTGCTCGCTTTGTATCCTATTATTACTTTAGAAAAATAAAAGATCCCGATGGAAATCAGAAAAAGACAGGTGAGAGTTTTATTAACTTTACAAAGAATTTGACTAAGACCAATTTTGGAAGATTTGTTATTTACATATTTTTGTTTAATTTTTCGGTTATGATTGCTTCTCCATTCTTTAGCGTGTATATGCTTGAAGAATTGAAATTGAGCTATCTTTGGTTTACAATTATAAACTTGAGCCAGGCAGTTTCTATTGTTATATTCATGCTTGTTTGGGGAAAATTTGCAGATAAATATGGAAATAAGAAGTTATTGACGATTGGAAGTGTTTTAGTTCCTATACTGCCACTATTATGGATATTTAATCAAAATCCATTTTATTTACTAATTCCAATGTTTCTTGGCGGTGTGGGATGGGCAGCGTTTAGTTTAGCCTCTAATAATTTTGTTTACGATTCTGTTGAAAAGGAGAAGAGATCCGTGTATTTAGCTTATTTGAATATTTATGGGGGGATTGGGATATTCTTAGGAGCTGGTCTTGGAGGATTGGTTATAAGGTATTTGCCTATTTCTTTTATGAATATATTTTTGTTTATTTTCTTAGTTTCTGCGGTTTTAAGAGGTCTTATTGCGCTGATTATGATGCCAATACTGAAAGAAGTAAGAAGTGTTGAGAAGTTCTCATTCTCAAGAGTAATGCCTTTGATTCACTTTAGAACTCCTGGGAATCACATGTCTTTGGATAGTTTGCATCATAATATGCATTATAAGAAAAGAGAAGGGTTGGGTAGGAGAATAGGAAAGAGATTGATGGGGATGTTTGTTCCTTAAAGACGTTCTACTAGTATCTTATATTTGCCTAGAGGCTGAGGTATTCTAACTTGCCTTGCTGATATGTGCGTTACTTTTCTTTGAACTATATAATACTGGTTTTCGCTTTCTATTCTATCGTAAAAATCGTATTCTTTTTTGAACCTTTCAGTAAGGGGAGTAAAATTGAAGATTGCATCTCTATCGGTTATACCAAAGGAATTGCCTACTCTTTCTTTAGTTGATTTTACTTTGGTCTTTACTGTGTCTCTCTCGCTAGTAGTTTTAACTAGGTGAAAGTATATTTCATATAGTTTTAGTTCCTTTTTCTTCATGATATTTTGGGCAGTTATGTAGTTTATAAAGGTTTATTTTTAGTGAGGGTAACATTTTAATACAAACTAATCCTAATAGATATATGGATATTGTAAAAGAGGCATATGAAAAGGCTATTGCTGTTCTGCAAAGGTGTGCGACACCACATGGATTTCATGCTGCTTTTCCAGGATATGATGCTGTTTGGGCTAGGGATAGTGTGATTAGTTCCTTGGGAGCAAGTTTATTGGGAGAGAAGTTTAAGGCGACTTTCAGGGAGTCACTTAATACATTGGCAAGTCATCAGAGTGAGAAAGGACAAATTCCTAATGCTGTTGATATTTTTAGCAAGAGGGAGAAACATGTAGACTTTAAATCGATTGATTCTACCCTATGGTTTATTATAGGGGAGTTTGTTTATGAGAAGAGATATGGCAAAGAATTGTTTAAGAGACATAAAAAGAATATAGAGAAAGCTTTTGTATGGCTTTCTTATCAGGATGTGGGGGAAGATGGAATGTTAGAACAACTTCCTACAACTGATTGGCAGGATGCTTTTCCACATAGGTACGGGCATACAATTAATACACAAGCTCTTTATTACCTGGTTTTAAGAATGATGAGCAAGAGCAAGGAAGCTGAGAAATTAAAGAAGAAAGTAAATGAGGATAAAGAGGATGGTCTTTGGAATGGGAATTTCTATTTGCCTTGGAGATGGAAAAATCATAATAAATACCATGAAAGAGGGGAATGGTTTGATTCTTTGGGGAATTTGTTAGCTATTGTCTTTGGTCTTGCAGATAAAGAGAGAGGAGATAAAATCTTAGATTTTATTAAGAAAGAGAGAATTGATAAACCTTTTCCTGTTAAAGCAATTTACCCTCCAATTAGAAAGGGAAGCAAGGATTGGCAGGATTATTTTGAAGATTGTGAAGCTAGGGAGGAATACCATTATTTAAATGGAGGAGTGTGGACTTTTATTGGAGGATTTTATGTTCTTGCTTTGTTGAAGCAAGGGAGAGTTAAGGAAGCTAGTGAGCAACTTGCAAGGCTTGCAGAGGCTAATATAGGAGGGGACAGGAATTTTAACGAATGGCTTGATGGTAAAAGTGGATTTAGAGGGGGATTGGGGAAGGATGAAGGGAATCAGGCTTGGAATGCTGGAGTTTATATCTTGGCTTATGAATCTGTGATGAAGAAGAGGGTTTTGATTTAGTTAGGTTTAAAAGTGGCTTATAAGTAGGAAATCTATGGGGGATGAAGATAAATTTGTTAAGATATTAGAGTTTAAGGAAAGCCCTTATTATCTTTTTAGCGATTCTAATGGAAGGCTTAAAAAAGTTAATTCTTTATCAAAGAATCCTAATGACTCTAAGACAATTTATAAAAATATTGGAGAAGAGGTTATTCTTGGTAGGGATATAAAAGAGATTCCTACTAGAAATATTAGACTTTTCTTTGAATTATCAAATCAAGATAATTGGTGCATATCTTTTATTAACGAATGTAGAAAACTTGCTTCATTAACTGGAGCAGACTATTTTTCTACTGAATATTTTGATGGTCAATTCTCAACTAAATATCTGGGTGATTCGGGTGATTCTCATAGATATATTGTTCAACCAAGACTTTTTAGATGTATACCGTTAGACGATAGGATTTAGTTTTAGAAGTATAAGCTAAAAGTTTATATTAATAAATAGTCTACCTATTTAATTAAATGGAAGAGATGTCTTTGATAAAGAAGCTTTCAGAAGCTCTAGAGGGGATTAATAGCGGAGAATATGTCTCTGAAGAAGAGTTTTTTAGCGATTCTCCTCAAGAAGACGCTTAATCTTGTCTAAACTAGGTTTTTCATTGTAATTCCTTAATAATTTTTTTGCATCTTTCTATTGCTTGTTTTGCGGTTTCATAATCCATCCTGTTTCCGTAATAAGTAAGAGAATTTCTTTTATACCTTATATCATCAAATAATATGTACAAATCCTCTCTTTTTAGAACATCTCTTAAATAATAACCTAAGCAGATATGATTTAAGATATTGAATCCTTTTTTGAAAGTCATTGCCTGCAATAATTCAAGCAATGAAGTATAATAATCTTCAAATATAAAATTGCAGTTTTTTTCATTTACCTCTTTAATTAAGCTTACTCTTTCTTTTGCAGTTTCTATTAAAGATTCTGCTCTTTTTATGTCTGGAGTAATAGTTTTGGCCGATTTATTTATTAAGCAATCATTCCAGTTTGTTTCTTTCATTTGAAAACCTCTATGTAATTGTTCAGCGTTATTCCATTTATAATATTATTTGCTAAGTGGGGGTTTGATATTTCATTTAGATTTTTCTGCTGGAATGCTTGTATTCTTCTTTTAAGCATTTTTTCAAATTTTTCAAGGCTTACCTTTTTCTTTGAAGGAGTTTCTATGTATATGTCAATATCGCTTTCTTCTGTGTCTTCTCCTTTACTATAAGAGCCGAAAAGAACGATTGCAGGATTGCTTAATTCCCGTCTTAGATACTCTACAAGCCCTGATTCGTATATCTTTTTTATATTGTAGAGCTTTTTTTCTAAGAGGTATTCTTCGCTGCTTCTATTTGCCGTATAGAAATTGACATTGCCCGTTTTAATTGTTGTTAAAATGCCTTCTTTTTCAAGTTCTTTGCAGTATCTTATGACAGAAGGAAGAGGAAGCTTAAGAGTTCTTTCTATCCCTCTTACTCTAAGTTTAGCATTTGGCTTGACAAAGAAATATTCTATGATTGTCTGCTTGATATCTTTTCTTTTCATTTGATAATATGAAGTATCAATTGATATTTAAAGTTATCGGTTGTTTGTTGGAGTGGTCTTATTATTAAGTTATTAACCTTTCTGTAAACTCAAACATCTCCTTAAGAGTATTAATAATTTCAATATGGTCCTCTTTTTCAAAATCTTTAGATTTCATATATCTTGCCGAACTTCTTAGTTTATATAATTCCTCTAAAACTTTACTAAATTTAATTTTCACATTACCCAGTTCTGCCCAAGACTTCATTTTCTCTATATTCTTATCATGTTTATCATATTTTTGACAAATTAATAGAAAGTTACATGCAGAGAGTAATTCGGCAACCGCCCAGCACTCTTCATAAAAGGGTCTAAATCTTTTTTTAATTAAATTTTCTTTTGAGCTTTCGTAAAACTCTTTTGCCGCTTCAACATGTTCTTTGGCTGTTTCTTTATAATACCTAAAATCAAACTTTATTACCCACTTGTCTTTAAATAATATTAGGAGAATATAAGCAGAATTTTTCACCCTTTCCGAAAATATATCTTCTACGTCACTAATATCGGTATCAAAGATAGCTTCTCCTTTCTTTACATCTCTGTTTACTTTAACCTTTGCTGTAGCTTGAACTTGGTCGTTTAATCTAATTAACGGTTTTTTATTGGGGATAAGGATTATTTGCGCAGCCCTTATCTTCCTTCCTTTCCATCCTCTCTTCTGCCTTCTTTTTATTTCAGGAATTATCCATATGTCTAATTTCAGGAATTATCCATATGTCTACAATTTGTTGAAATGTTCTTTTTAAGTCTTCTTGAGTTAATTCATCTTTCATCTCAAACTCTTCTCAACAATTTTGATTTCTTCTTTATCCATATGAATTGCTGCATCTTTGATATTATAAAGTTTTCATAAAATGAGGGTTTTGATTTAGGAATGTTTAAATATTTAAACTGCGATGGGTTTATAATTGGAGATTGAAAAGAACAAATGAAAAGCAAGTGGGGCGGACTATTCTATGAACCTGAGAATGTGACGGATTGGCTTAAGCTAATCTATGGGAGATTAGGATGGGTTATGTTTTGGCTTATCATAGGCATTATAGGAATCATAAACGCACTGCCAGACTAGAAATATATTTTTTATTAGCTTTGTTTGTTCAAAACATGCGTATTAATCAACTCAGACATTCTTTTCGCGATATCGCGATAGTGGAAGTTCTTGAGAGCATGTTCGTGTGCAGCTTTCCCCATTTCGGCTCTTAGGGAATCATCGGTGAGGAGCTTTAGAGTGCATTCAGCAAGCTGGTCTATGTTTGCACGGTAGGCAAAGGTCTTTGGGATGGGGAACTCAATGAGCATTTTCTTTTTGAAACCCATGTGGCGGTAAACCCATTCACTTTCTAGTTTTACTTCATGTTCGACATCAACTAGGAAACCTGTTTTGTTGTGGAGGATTGTGTCTTTTGGGCCTCCTACGTTTATCGATATGACTGGTTTTCCGCAGGCTTCTGCTTCTAATTGAATCATGCCAAAGCCTTCAAGACGAGAAGGGGCGGCGTAGATGTCGCAGGCGTTTAGAAGTTTTGCCATGAATTCGGGAGAGAATTTGCCTGTGAGGAATTTTACTTTATCTTTTAATCCTAGTTCTTCAATTAATTCTTCTTCTTCTGTTCCGTGATCGTCTGCAGAGAAACTTGGCCAAGTTTTGCATATATATTTCCATTTTGGAAACTGAGAATCAACTTTTGCTAGTGCTTTAAGCATTTCTTGAGCACCCTTACTTGTTACGTCTCCACCTACTGTAAGAATCATCTTCTCATCTTTTTTTACACCCAGCATTTCTCTTATCTTCATTATTTCAGGAGTTTCCATAGGGATAGGGTAAAACACCTCGGGATCATAGCCTATTGGTAAAACGTGAATGTGGTCTTCTTTAACTCCATCTCGGATATAGGTAGACTTTACCCAGTTAGATGTTACAACGAGCAGTGGTAAGGCATTGAGGATGTCGTGATAATTTGCTACCCATCCGTCCGCATTAAACCAAGGCACTGGCTGGATTTTGTGCTTTTGAGGTTCTAGAATCATTCTAGGAGTATCTCCCCAAAATCCAATTCCTATTGCTACATCAGGTTTAAAACCATCAAATATCCACTTTTTTTGGAAATTCTTTTCCGGGTCAGAGGGCATTACATCTTCGCCGTTTTCTTTCATTCCACGCATTAACATGTGGCCTTGGAGACTCTGTCCGTCTGCTTCCGGAGGATAGGCATAGAAAACTACAGATTTCATATTAATGAATGTTAAAAGCTTCTGCTTTATTGCAGCTTAATACTTCGAAGCTATTACCTCCAAATCCATAGATGTCTTTTACTATCATGACCTTATTATTATAATTGTCTTCTTCGAGATGCAGATACTGGTCTGCTTCTTTGTTTGGAACTGGAATTTTTGGCTGTTCTTGATTCTCTGATTGAAGAGTATAAGAAAATGAAAGCAACTTTTTACATTGTAATATCTCTGAAGAAATTAATTCTTTCACCGCTTTATGGACTTCTTTATGTCTTATGTGCCCATACTCCCCGTTATCTCCGTGGGTGTATATATAATCATATTTTGTTTCTGTCAAATTTGAAATTATCTTTTCTGCAACATGGTCTATGGGTAAAGGTTTTAATTCTATATCATCCAAATCGGAAATAATTCCCTTTGCTTCATAGCTTTCACATACTTTCATAAATTTAGGCATCCTATCCTGGTCATCTTTTCTGCATAAAGATAAAATTGTCCAGTCCCAGTCTTTATGCTTCAAGATTGTCCCGCCCATCCAGATTGTCTCGTCATCAGGATGCGCTACGATAATTAAGCATTTCAATTTCTTTCACCTCTTTGCAAAAAATGCGGAATCATATTTAAATCTTGTTATGCTCTAGATGAATTATTTTTCTTTGAGTCTTGAGGCTGCGGATTTGTCGACGATAAAGATTACACGGGGATGGTGCTGTAAAATGCTTGCTGGAAAATTTTTATTGGGAGGACTTTTCAGAGCTCTTTTTATTGCTAAGGATTTATTTCTTCCTGTTGCTATAAGAATTATTTTTCTTGCCTGTATGATATTTTTTATTCCCATTGTGAGGGCGTGTGATGGGACTCTACCTTTAGATGAATTATTTTTGATTGTATTATTCGAGAGTTTAACTTTTCTCGTGGTGCTATTGATACTTGAGCCAGGTTCATCAAAGGCAATATGGTCGTTTTCGCCTAGCCCTAATATCTGCAGATCAATTCCGCCTACTTTTCTTATTTTTGATTCATAATCCTTACATGTTTTGCTTATGTTCTTTGACAGGCCATCGAGAAAATTTATATTCTCTTTTTTTATGTTTATTTTGTTGAAGAAATTTTTATCCATGTAGTATCTAAAACTTCTTGAATCTTTAGAACTTAGGGAAAGATATTCGTCAAGATTAAAAGTAGTTATTTTTGAGAAATTAATCTTTTTATTTTTATATAAAGAAACAAGAGATTTGTAGAGTGGAATCATAGTCTTTCCCGTTGCTAGACCGAGTATGAGGGAGGGATTTCTAGATATTTCATTAGATATTATTGTGGAGGCTTGTTCTATTACCTGCTTCTTATCTTTTAATATGAAGAGTTTCATTTAGTAATAATACTCCATACTTTCTAGGATGTCGTGAATTCTTACTTTTTTCACGCTAACTACTCTATCTCCTCCTCCGCAGTATAAAAGAAGATCTTTGCCATTTAGGTCAGGAATTGCACCACTTGGAAATACTACATTGTTTACTGTTCCTTCTTTTTCATATATCTCTTTTGGTATAAATAGGGGATTTTTTGATGATGTACGAGCTAAAACATTTTCTGGATTGTTTAAATCGACTAGAACTGCACCTACACTATAAACATTTCCCTTTCCTACATTTCTTACTCCATGATATATTAATAACCAGCCCTGTTTAGTTTTGATTGGCGGAGGTCCCGCACCTATTTTTTCACTTTCCCAGGACCTGGGTCGAGGCCTCATTAGATTTTTATCTCTCCCCCAATAAATTAAATCTGGGGAATAAGAAATCCAGATACTTGGCTTGCTGAAATAGAATGCGCTTTCTGGGCGATTAAAAGCAACGTAGTGATCTTTTATCTTCTGAGGAAACAGAGAGACATCTTTATTTTGTTCTCTAAATATTATTCCCATGCGTTTCCATTTAATCATATCTTCTGATGTTGCTAAATAAGAAGATACGCCTTCATCTTGAGAGACCCCTACATAAGTCATTAGATATCTTTCACCTATTCTAACAATTCTAGGGTCTTCTACCCCATAATCTCCATCATGAGGCATACCTGTAAATTTAGGAGTATTATCTATTTTTTCTATATGTAGGCCTGTTTCATCAAGTAGAACAGATTTGAAGTGAGACATATTTGGAAGTTTGCATGTGCCGTTTTTTAGATAGATTTCCCCTTTATTTCCAAGACGAATTATGTCTTTCCTTTTTATTCTCTGGTAATTTGTCTTATATTCTTCTTCTGAAATTATAATTGGGCATTTTAGCAGACTGCCTTTATCCTTGACAGCTCTTTCTGAAACTCTAACATAAAGCATTATCTTTTTATTAGGTAATCTTATTGCTGCAGGATTGTAGGCTCCATCTATCTTCCAATCCTTAAAACTAGGCTTGAAATCTTTTGCTTCAACCAGTAATTTATTTTCTGAGTTTATCATTTAAGTATCTCCCATAGGATGCAATCTATTTGTTTGCCTTCTATTATCCTTTCTTTTTTCATAACTCCTACTTCTCTAAAACCTACTTTTTTAAGTAAAATGTTAGAAGACTTATTATCTATCAAAGTCTCTGCTGATATTTTATTTAACTTTAGATTTTTGAAACTAAATTTAATAACTGCTCTAACTGCTTCAGAAGCTAATCCCTTTCCTCTATAATCTTTACCAATCCAATATCCTATTCTTGCCTTCCGATGCTTTTTTGATATTTTATATATGTCTATTACTCCAATTACTTTATTTTCTTCTTTTAATATTATTACAAATCCAATAGTATCCTTTTTAAGATCAGCCCAGAAATCTTTAATTATTTTTTTGGCTTTTTGTACTGTAAAAGGATACGGAATGTACCATGTGAAATAAGGCATTTTTTTATCATTTCCACTTTTAGCCAAATCTTTTGCATCTTTTAATTCTGGTTTTCTAAGTATTAACCTATTTGTTATTATTTTCATTTTTTAGAGGTTTTAGCTCCTGCGAGTTTTGCGTAGTCTTGGAATATATCCTTTGTAAAATCTTTAACACCCTCTAGGGTTTTATGATGTTTTAGCAGAGCATCTAGGACTTTTTCCACTTTTAGCCAAATCTTTTGCATCTTTTAATTCTGGTTTTCTAAGTATTAACCTATTTGTTATTATTTTCATTTTTTAGAGGTTTTAGCTCCTGCGAGTTTTGCGTAGTCTTGGAATATATCTTTTGTGAAATCTTTGACACCTTCTAGAGTTTTATGATGTTTTAGCAGAGCATCTAGGACTTTGAATGGTGTTGTTATAATGTCTGCACCTGCTAAAGCTGCTTCTCTGAACTGTCTGGTGTTTCTTATACTTGCTGCGAGTATTTCGCATTTAATTTTACTCTGATCAAAAATTGCACGGCATTCCTTTATCAAATCTATCCCTGAAACTATTCCTTTGTCTGACAATTTTCCTTTAATTCCTTTTGCTGGGAAATAATCTTCTTTTTTGAAATTTATTCTATTTATTTCTCTTATGTAATCATCTTCTCTTCCTACAAAAGGACTTACTATTTTTGCACCTGCTTTTGCTGCTAGCAATGCTTGTTCTGGAGTAAAGATTAGAGTACAATTAACTGGGATTCTCTTTTGAGAAAGGGATTTTATAGCTTTAATTCCGTCTGCTGAATTGTCACATACCTCTTCTAGGCAAGGATTTACCGGGATTTTTATATAAACGTTTTTTGCTATTGGGTTGAATTTTTTATATAATATAAGGCCCTCTTTGACCATTTCTTTGAAATCAAGACCAACGACTTCGAGACTGACTGATTTGCCAGATAATAATTTAAGAATACTTTTTATGTGTTGTTCAATATTTATCTTCTTGCCTTCCTTCTTTTGCTTTTCAACTTCTGCTCTAATTAAGGAGGGATTCGTTGTTACTCCGTCTAATATGCCGTATTCTGCAACTTTCTTTATTTCTTCTAAATTAGCTGTGTCTATGAATATCTTCATTTTCTCTTTTTGTATAGTTTGAATTGGGATAGATAGTATTTAAAGATTTTTTAGTTTCTTGGTAGTATTAATAAAGAATGAGCTAAAGAAAGACAATAGGCCCTTACTCGATAGCTTTAAATATATTCTTGAATTTGTTTTGAGGTAACATGGGTTGAGGTAACATGGGGTGGAAGGATTGGTCATATTCAGTAAGAGGGGCAATTATAGGCGGTTTAGTGGCGGTAGTGCTATTTAGTATAAGTAGTGTACCATTTCCTCCAACTCTGTATGACTATTTTTTATCTATTAAGTTGAATTGGTTAAACCTGCTGATGATTGTGTTGGGAACAGCAATTTCAGGATCTATAATTGGATTAATAAAACAACAACATAACAATGCATGGTGGAAATATATTATATATTTAGGAATTATTCCTTTTGTCTATCTTTTATTGACGATTATACTTCTTCTACTGGTATCTAGGGGTGAGGGGGCAGAGGGAGGAGTCGGGCTTGCCGTTATTCTTTTAATAGCAACTTTTATTGCAGTTATTTTGGGGTTTTTAATAGGATTGTTTAGAATGGCTGTGTTAAAGGCTTCTTCTTAGATTTGTGGAAGTTGGATAAGTATAATTTAAGGCATTAGCCAAAACTATTATAAATCTAGGAGAATTGTTTATTTCATGAAAAAGAGGATGAAGGTATATATTGGAGCAGACCATGCTGGTTTTGAAGTTAAGGAGAAGCTTAAGAAATATTTTGATAAGGAAAAGATAGAATATGAGGATATGGGCGGAATTGGAGATAAGACTGATGATTATCCAGAGTTTGCATTCAAGGTGGGAAAGAAAGTTGCAAATGAGGAAGGGGCTCGCGGAGTATTAGTTTGCGGCTCTGGGACTGGGATGGCAATAGCAGCAAATAAGGTAAAGGGAGTGCGTGCGGTTGCGGCTTATGACAATTATTCTGCTAAGATGTCTAGGAAAGATAATGATTCTAATGTTCTTTGTTTGAGAGGAAGAGGTGGGGATTATGGTAAAGATTTGAAACTTACTAAGGCATGGCTTGATGAAGATTTTAGTGGAGAAGATAGGCATCAGAGGAGAATAAGGAAGATTAGAGAGTTTGAAGAGGGTAGATAATGGGCAAGGTAATCCCCACAGTATTCGCCACTAACAAAAAAGAGGAATATGAGAGATTTGAGAAGCTAGTTGGAATATCTGATGGATTGCATATTGATTTTATGGATGGGAAATTTGTTAAGAGCAAGGGTATCGAGATAAGCGATGTTCCTAATTTGAAGAGGATGAAGGGAGAGTTTGAGGCTCATTTAATGGTTAAGGATCCTAGGAAGTATATTGTAGAACTTAAAGAAAAGGGATTTAGGAAATTTATATTTCATATCGAGTCTATGAAGAGTGAGACTGCTGCTGAGGAGCTTGTTGAGTTTGTTAAAATGGAAGGGCTAAAGGTTATGGTTGCCTTAAATCCTGCTACTAAAATAAAGAAAATAGAGGAATTGCTGGGAAAAGTTGATGGAGTTTTGTTTATGGGAGTTAAGCCAGGGAGAGAGCATCAGAAGTTTATTTCTAGTGTTTATAGTTTATTTCTAGTGTTTATAAGAAAATAGAGGAATTGAGGAGAATGGACAGCAAGATATTTATTCAAGTTGACGGAGGGGTTAACTTGAAAGTTGCGGAGAGACTTGGGAAGCTTGGAGTTAATTGCGTTAATACTGGGAGCTTTGTTTCTGATGCAGAGAATCCTAGGGAAGTGATTGAGCAGTTGGAAAGACTTATGGGGTAAAAATGTATAAAATAACTACTCGCAGTAGGAAAGCAGAGAAACAGTATTATGAGATGTTGAGTTTAAGAAAAGATATTTCTGAAAAATTAGAACGATTAAAAATAGACCCGCGAAAAGAATTAAATGTTCATAAATTAAAAGGCAAATTGGAAGGTAAATGGAGTTGCTATTTAGGCGATAATTTAAGGCTAATCTATGAGATTGATGATGCTAATAAAGAAATAGTGGTTGCTGCGGCTGGTTCACATAAGGTTTATGGTTGAGTTTTGAGCTCCCAAGTTTTTGTGCCTCTTTTTTTAGCCCTGTCGTTTTCCTTAATTGCTACCATCATCTTCATATTCCTTAATATGCCTACTTCTTCAAGTAATTCTTCATATTCTTCTTTTGATATTGTTATCATTTCTTGTGTCATGTATGGTTATACAATAAAGTATATTTAAGTTTTCCTATTTTACTTTAGGTCTGTAAATACATAGGAATCTTCGATATCATTGACTAATTTTGCAGGGCAATCTTGGATGGAGAGATTTTTGTCTAGGAATCTGGAGTAGGCTTCCTTTTTTGTTTCCCCGAAGAATAGGATTAAGGCTGTTTTTGATTTGGAAATGAGTTTTCTAGAGGCAGACATTCTTTTTTTCGGCAGCTTTGGAGCGTTATCAACGACTATGAATGACTCTTCCTGATTTTTTATCGAATTGTGATTGGGAAAAAGAGAACCGACATGTGCATCTTCACCCGAACTTAGCAAGACTATGTGAAAGTGATGAGATATTTCTCTTAACTCGTTTTTGTATGCTTCTACGCCTTGCTGTGAAGAGAAGTTAAAATAATCGTAAGGATGCAAGTTTTCTTTTGGAATTTTATTTTCCTTTATTAAATATTGAAATAAAAGGGAGTGGGCTTGTTCGTAGTTGCTTTTTGCCTTGTTGGCTGGGGCTAAGAGTTCATCAACCATGAATATATGGACTTTGTTCCAATTTAGTTTTTGGTCTTTTAAGTTCTTTAGAATGTTTATTATTGAATTGCCTCCAGGTATGGCTAAGACTATCTTATCTTGAGTTTTTGATAACTCTCTGATTTTAGCTGCTATTAACTGCGCTGCTTTTGCTTCAAGGCTTTTTATTGATGATTTTATTGTTTGCATTTTATTTATTACTCTTTTCCAATGCGTCAAGGCCTGGCAGTTTATCTCCTGAGAGATATGCTATAAGTGCCCCTCCTGAAAGGCTTATGTGTGCGAAGGTATTTGGGATTTTATATTTATGCATAGTAGTTGTTAGGTGGCCTCCACCAAGGACAACAAATATCTTCTTCTTTTTTGACATTAAAGAAAGATATGAAAGAATTTCTTTTGTTGCATAACCAAATTCTTTGAATTCCGAGTAGCCTAAGGGGCCTTTCATAAATATGAATTTTGATGAGTTTATTTCTCTTTTAAATAGAGCAACAGTTTTTGGACCAATGTCTAGGATTTTATATTTGTAAGGAGCTTGATCAATGGTTACATCTTCTCTTTTAGATTTCTCCGTCATTAGTCCAAAGTCCAAGGGAAGAGTTATTTGTTGGGAATATTTACTGTAAAGAGGCTGTAATTTCGGCATTAGAGGAAGATAGTCGTGGTTTTTTACCCATGCTGACTCATATCCTAGGTCTTTGCCCTTTGTCATTATTAATAGGTTTGCAAGAACGCCTGCCGTAAGCATTTTGTTCTTATTGTTTCTTAGAAGATTAAATAAGGGCAGATAATCCTCTACTTTGGCTCCTCCTAATATAATGGTTAGATTTTTTGCCTCTTTGAGAGTTATCTTACTTAAAGCAGATATTTCATTCTCAAATTGAAGCCCTATTGCGCTTTTTAGATATCTTGGAGGTAAGATTATACTGCCTTGTTCTCTGTGGGAAACTGAGAAAGCTTCATTTACGTAAAGGTCAAAGAGAGAACAGAGTTTCTCGTAATTTGGAAGAGAAAGGTCGGTTTCATCTTTGTAACTTCTTACATTTTTCAATAGTATTGCCTTTCCTGGTTTTAGAGAGGTTATTGCATCTTCTGCTTCTTTTTCAAATAAATAGTTAATGTATTCTATATTTGTCTTCACATACTTAGAGAGAATTCTTGCGTGTTGTTCTAAAGGAAGAAAGTCTGAAGAGCCTTGACGGCCTTGGTGAGCTATTATTGCTATTCTTGCTTTCTTTTGCAGTAGATATCTTATTGTTTTTGCACTTTCTTCAAATCTGGGATTATCTTCTACTCTTCCTTCTACAATTGGAGAATTTATGTCTATTCTTAATAGAACTAGTTTGTTTTTTACTTTTATGTCTTTGAGTGTTTTTAGCGCCATTATATTGTTTCCTTTATCTTTTGCAAAAATTTCTCAACATCTGGAATTAACTCTTCTTTTACTGCTGGAAAAACTAGTTCATCATCAACTTTTCCATATTCGTGAGCAATTATATTTCTCATGCCTTTTGCCTCTTTTAACTTGTTTGCTAATTCCATTGTTATAATATTATTATGCGACAGTACATAAAAAGCTTTCTCATCGTCTTCCGGGATATTTAATCTTTTATAACTTATAACTAAAGATGCTAAATCAACGCAGGCTTCTACAATTTTCTCAAAATATCTCTCACATGCTGCTTTTTTTAGATGATCTTCAATATAGGCCTCTAGATTTTCTGGTGTAAAATCCTCTAATTCTGTCATAAACTTTTCTATTTCTTCAATCTTATCTTTTATTCTGTTTTTCGTAAATGATTCTTTTTCCTGCATCTATAGACCTCCTGACTTTTTCTGGCAATATATTGTAGACTTGAACATCTATTTTGCTAGAAAGTTTACCTAATACCTCTTTTCTAAATTCAAAGGCTTCCTTTTCATTGATTTCATCAAAGACTACTGCAATGTCTATATCTGAGCTTAAGTTATGTTCCCTATTGATAATTGAGCCAAAAAGGCATATCTCCTTTATTTTTCTGAACCATTTGTGTTCAAGTATAATCTCTTTTGCTTCTTGGACTAACTCATTTATTCTTATTGAATGCTTTAGAGAGAATTCACCTTGAAATTTGGATATCTCCTTTATGAAATTAAGCTTTTTTCTTATATCTCTTGAAAGACGATTCTTTTCTGATTGTGTTAGTTGCATTCCCCAAAGCTGTTTTTCAATTATCTTTAGCTCTCGCTCTCCAAATACTTTTCTTGCTTCTCGGCTGTTTTTGAGAAAGTTTACTAGTGACATGTTATAACCTTAATAGTGGTTATTATAACCTAGATAATGGTTATATTTAAGTGTTTTGGTTAATTAAGAATATGACTGTTACTACTATATTATTACATAATTGAAAAGATTTAAATAGTTATTAATTTAATGAAATATTATGAAAGATATTATTAAGGGTGCTTTGATGAGTGGAGTAATTTTGTTAGGTGCAGCCGTCTTAGGAATATATTACAACGAGGGCATAGTAAGAGAGATATCGTCTGCTAAAAGATTGGCTGAAGAAAGAGAAGACCTTTATTTTAAAACAGTAAGAATTGCGGATAAAAATAGAGATGGCAGAACAACTTTGGATGAATGGGCTGGTGTTTACAAAGAACTTGGTATTCATTTTGATGAGCTTAACCGGTATTCATTTTGATGAGCTTAACCTTCATCAGCTGACAAATAAAGAATTGGGAGATTATCTCTTTAAACATAGAGATTCATTTCCTGGTTATGTTCCTACAACTGAAGAACAATTTAAAGCTGAGAAGCAATGAACTGACTAATTATTTCCCAAGAATAAGCCTTACCATATCAACAAGGCGGTTAGAATATCCCCATTCGTTGTCATACCATCCTGCAACGCTTACTAGGTCTCCGTTCACTCTTGTAAGATTTGCATCAAAGATGCAGGAATGAGGATTGTTGATTATGTCTGATGAGACTAGGGGGTCGGTTGTGTATTCTAAGATGGGTTTCATAGCTCCAGAGGCTTCTTTTTTGAATACAGCATTTACTTTTTCTACCGTTACTGGCTTTTCTACAACGGCATAAAGACTTGTAATTGAGCCGTCTATAACCGGGACTCTTAGGGCGTAACCGGATAATTTGCCCTTTAGTTCTGGGACAATCTCTGTTGTTGAGGTGTCTGCTCCAGAGGATGTGGGGATTATGTTTAGGGCTGCTGCTCTTCCGCGCTTCATATCTTTTTTGTCGTCTGAGTCAATTAAATGCTGTGTTGATGTGTAAGCGTGTGCTGTTAAGAAGTGGGCTGCCTTTACTTTGAAATAATCATGTAAGATTCTTACTAGTGGGGCAAGGCAATTTGTTGTGCAGCTTCCTGCTGATATTATTTGGTGAGTCTTTTTTAAATCTCCCGAATTTACTCCAAAGGCTATGCAAGCATCATGGCCTTCTGCGGGTGCAGATATGAGGACTTTATTTGCTCCTGCCTTAATGTGTTTAATTGCTCCGTCTCTTTTTGTAAATGCCCCCGTGCATTCTACTACTAAGTCAATTTTCTCTTTTCCCCAAGGTAGTTTCTCTGGGTCTAGTTCATGGAATACGGGAATTTTTCTCTTTCCAACTATTAAAAAATCTTTATCTACTCTAGCGCTTTTAAGAGTGGGATGAACGGAGTCATATTTTAATGCATAGAGAATATGGTCTGGTCTAGATTATCTGGGTGATTTATAAAGAAATTCCAATTTACATTCTGCTCTAATGCTGCTAGGAAGAATTGCTTTCCTATACGTCCAAAGCCATTTATTGCTATGTTCATGTTTCCTCTTTTTTGGTATATTAGAAAGGAATAAAGGGTATTTAAGTTTTAAGAAAGTTGTAAATTAGAGGCTATATCTTCCTTTATCATTAACAAAGTTTCTAAAGGGATTTCTTTTTTTGGATAAGGAGAATAATTGCCCTTGGGATTTGGGTCGATAAATTCAATATCATAAAATCTCTTTGGTTCTTTAAATCGAGGTATTAAATGGACATGAAGGTGGTTCCATTCGTTACCTAAAATCGCTACATTAGGTCTTGATCTTCCAAATAGCTTTTTAATGGCATTGTGCCACGAGGGTATTACGATAGAAAAGAGCTCTGTGGATTCTAAAGAAGTAATATCCGTAACTAAATTAGCCTCTTCTCTATTGGATGAAGCATAGCATCTTCCTAAATATGGAAATTGGTTTTCATGCAAGTACAGATCCCAGCACTTAAATTCCATTATTTTAAATTGTTCATAATATAGGGGCATAAAAAACAGAAAGTGTAGATATTTAAAAGGATTTATGTGCAATTCTGTACTTTTCTTGAAGAGTGCAGTTCAATAGATATTATAAATATCTAATGTTGAACTTAATTTATGTTTGATAGAACAAGGCTGAAGATAAAAAGATTAGGGGAAAGAGAATCCAAGTCTGATTTATCAATTTTGGTTAATCCAGAATCTGACCCTCCAAATATTTCAGATGCACAGAGGGCAAAATTAAAAGATATTGCCTTAAATGTTATGGGTGCAAGAGACAGAGGGGCTCCTGTTATTTATGCATTTGGAGCGCATTTGATTAAGAATGGTATGTCTAAAGTACTAATAGAATTAATGAGAAGAGGTTATGTGCAACATTTACTTTCTAATGAGGCAGTTGTGATACATGATTGGGAACTGGCTTTTCAGGGAAAAACGGAGGAAGATGTTAAGAGATATGTTGCAGAAGGACAGTTTGGCTTGTGGGAAACTGGAGAGCATATTGGTAAAGCATTAAAACGGGGTGCTGCTGAAGGCTTGGGCTACGGGGAATCTGTTGGAAAATCAATCTTTGAATCTAATTATCCAAATAAAGAAATAAGCGTTCTTTCCGAAGCTTATAGATTGAAGATTCCATTTTCTGTTGGTGTTACAATAGGGCAGAATATAATTCATGCTCATCCCGAATTTGACTTTGCTATTGCTGGAGAGACTGGAGGAAAGGATTTTTTGAATTTTGTTGAATCAATAGAGCACTTACAGGGAGGAGTTTATTTTTCTATTGGTTCTGCAATATTATCTCCTCAGATTTTTGAGAAGTCTCTATCTATGGGAAAGAATGTTAATAGAGACTTAAAGGATTATAGTATTTATGTTAATGATATTGAGAGCGGAAGTTGGGATTGGAGCAAGGGAGAACCTCCCAAAGATAATCCTGAATACTATTCAAGATTTATGAAAACTTTTTCAAGAATGGGTGGAAAGTCAGAATATATAAGAATGGATAATAGAGCTTTTTTGCATAATTTGTATAGTTTATTGAAGAAAGATTAGTTTTATATAGGGTTAAAATGTCGTTTTTTTATGGAAGATGAAGAACTCACTTTGCGTTCAAGAATTCATAGAATAGATAAGTATATCGTATTGGGCAATGATTTGCAATTAATAGCGAAGGATTCTAGTCATGTGAGGGCAGTACAATCTTCAGTTGAATCTTTAAAAGAGATACGTCAAAGTTGTGAAGGGATGATTTATGTGATACTTAATTATAAAAATAAATTCGTTTCTCTAAATTCAAAGCATAATCTTGAGTTTTCTGAGGCGAAAGCAGCAGAGGGTCTTAGAGAAAGATTAGGCTTAGATGAAAAATTAATTGGGGCGATCTTGAAACGTCCTGAATTTATTGATTATTGCATTATAGATGTTTTTAGGAACCGTTATGCTTCTGGTATAAAGATTTAGCCTTTCATAACAGCCAAAGGCTTTAATCTTACTACAAGATTTCCAATTCCAAGCTCATGGGAAACACGCACGACTTCATTGACGTCTTTATAGGCTTCTGGGGCTTCTTCGAGCATTCCTTTGATTGGCCCTTTCACTACTACGTCTTTGTCTTTTAGTTCTTTTTTTAAAGCTTCTGGGGAGATATGGGTTTTTGCATATGAGCGAGAGAGAAGACGGCCAGCTC
>Ga0209542_10007411_pt1 | contig 20887 bp, 22 predicted proteins | sample RifCSPhighO2_01_FD_184028 | JGI IMG/M metagenome (GOLD analysis project Ga0209542, IMG submission 184028) | Soil microbial communities from Rifle, Colorado - Rifle CSP2_plank highO2_0.1 (SPAdes) (version 2) | ecosystem: Environmental > Terrestrial > Deep subsurface > Rock core/Sediment ... | reverse complement strand
GTTTGACAATGAGAAGTTTGTCCGTTTTTTCAATCACCTGGTGGTGGGGGTCAGCCAGAATCCTATTCGCTTCGCTATCAAAGTTCACCGTGACGTAATAGACGTTCTTGGCTTCGCCAATCATCGTTTTCAAATCAGTGGTGATGGCCGGCCAGCCGAAACGGTTGGTTTGGTAGAGAAAAGCAGTATCGCCGTTGTAGCTGGCGATCACTTTGGCGTCCTTGGGCAGAAGTCGATCGGCGGCCTGGCCCGCTTCGACGATCGCCGGGTTGTTGATCTGGTAATAGCCTTTGATTTCGTACCAGGACAGACCAAGCATCAGACCTAAACAAAAAACAGCTATCGCGGCGCCGCTGATCCGGCTAAATTGCTTTTCGGGATTGATCAGTTTGGAAAAGCCAACCGCCAAGATAATGGCGACGAAAGGCAGGCTGATCGCCTGGTAGTAGTCTACCAGGACAGACCAAGCATCAGACCTAAACAAAAAACAGCTATCGCGGCGCCGCTGATCCGGCTAAATTGCTTTTCGGGATTGATCAGTTTGGAAAAACCAAGCGCCAAGATAATAACGACGAAGGGCAGGGTGATCGCCTGGTAGTAATCGTGCTGGACATTGCCACCGGCAAAGATAACCAGGTAAGCGATAACGCCGACGAGGAATAAGCGGTAAATCCAGCCGGCGGTCTTCTTCAGAGAGAGAAGTCCCAGGCCGAAGGGTAAGATGCCCCAGTAACCCAGAATTAAATTACCGTAGCGGACGCCAAAAAGCCACCTAAACCAAGCGGGACGAAGACGGATACCGAGGTTATTGTAGAGCCAGGCGCTGGCCGGAATCCCTTCCGGAAATTGGCTGATCCAGAGCCGCCAGGCGGCCAGAGGAGTCAAGGCGATGATGCCAAAAAACAGAAGCCACCACGGGGAAATTTTCGTCCGCTTGCGGTTGATCCACCACCAGTAGAGATAAGGCAAAGTGAAAAAGAGAGCGTAGGGTTTGACCAGGAGAGCCAGGGCAAGAAAGACGGCGGAGATGATTAGGGTCGGACGACGGTTGGCCAGAAAAAGATAAAACGAGATGAGAAAAAGGGTAATCATCAACGGTTCGGGGAGGACGACCCGGCTGTAATAAATTGAGAAAGGCAGAACGGCAAAAAGAAAAGCGGTGAGAAGAGCGGGCAAACGACCGGAAAGTTTCCTGACGATAAGATAGAGAAAAACGAGGGAGACGAGTGAGGCAATGACAGAGGTTAGCCGACCGGCTTGATCGACCCCCAATGAAGGATTGGCGCGATAGACGGCCAAATGGAGGAGATTGTAGAGTGGCCACTCAACCATCCGGTAGCCGTTGGGGTTGGGCTGACCCGAAGGGATACTGCTGATATCCTGGTAGCGGGGAGTTAAAAGGTTAATCCCCTCCATATCCTGGTAGCGGGGGGTTAAAAGGTTAATCCCCTCCTGGATCATGACGCGGGTGACCGAAGCGGTATCCGCCTGACGCCAAGAATGCCAATCGGCGATGGGGTTATCAATTTTGTAAAGCCGCAAGACCAGGGCCAGAACTACTATTAACGTCAAAAACAATATTTCTATTTTCCTGTCATTGCGAATGAAATGAAGCAATCTATATAGATTGCCACGCGGGTACGCTCGCAATGACGGGTGATTCTTCATGACTTGGTGCTCATGGCCAGTCCGGTAAAGGCCCAGAACATAATGGCAATTTTACTGGCCTCAAAGACGTCGAGAAAGAAGGCGGAGATGAGAAAAACGGAATAGACGCCCAGAGCGCCGAGGGTAATGGCCTGGTCGAGATCGCCTTTGGCCAAGCGATAGCCGGAGACCAGAGCGCGAAACAGAGCGATAAGAATCGAAACAAAAGCGACAAAGCCGAGTAAACCAGTCTCCCCCAAAGCGCGGAGGTACTCGTTGTCGGTCGCCAGGGAAATCGAAGAATAGCCGGTGCCGAGGAAAGGATTTTTGTAAAGAGAACGCAGGGCCCGCGGCCACTCAACGTCAAAGCGGATACTGGTCGAGCGATCCTCCTGGATCGGGCGTAAAGCTTCATCACCCAGAACGGTTAAAAAGCCGGTTGATTCGGCGGCGTGAACGACTGGGACGACAATGGCTGATTGAAGCTGGGCCTGAAAAACGCGCCACAGATTGCCTAAGCGCATCATCAGACTGGGGCTGGTGAGGATGCTCGCCCCCACCAAAGCGGTCAAGAGCAGCGCCAATTTAAATTTCTGCCTCAGAAAACAAACCAGGGCGACGGAAAAGACGAGACCGAAAATGGCGATCCGGGAGCCGGCCTGGGTAAAGAGCCAAAGAAGAATAACGAAGCCGGCCAAGAGGCCAAACCACTGACCGCGTTTGAGTTTGAAGGTCAGCAGGGTAGCTAAATAAGCCAGAATCATAGCCAAATAGATGGCCAGGTCGTAGTGACCGGCGAAAGTACTGGAGAGTTGGACACCGGGCTGGAGGGTAAGGGCGATACCCTTGGCAAACTCTTTGTTCATGGTCGAAATGACCGGGGCGGCGGCAAAGATTTGCGCCAGACCATAGAGAAAAACACCGATCGGGACCAGTAGAATGAGCTCGAAGACCATAGAGAAAAACACCGATCGGGACCAGTAGAATGAGCTCGAAAAGGAGACGGCGCGAACCCCGGTTTTCCCGGCCGACGTAATAGACAAAAAAGAAAACCAGCAGGTATTCCAGGCGCCTGCCCCAATGAAAGATGGCCAGCAAGGGATTGACATTCTTGGTGATCAGAATTGCCGACAGGACCGAAAGGGCACCGACGGCCAGGTAGACGATGATCTGAAATCCGAGGGGGGGTAGTTTAATCTTCTTTGAAAGAATCAGGTGGACGGCCAGGACGATAGCGGTCACAGCAATGAGAAAGTCTTCGGCCCGGATGGCAACGGCGCTACCGGGCAAAAAAAACAAGGGGAATTTCGGATAGAGCGGGATAAAGACAAAGATGGCCGCGGTCAGATATTTAAGCAAGGAGGCGAAGAATCTGGCCATAGGCTTGTCGGGCGGTTGCATTGGCTTTGATTATCCCAAAAATGACATACCTTAGCAATGAACCGGCAAAAAAGATAAGTTTCACTAGCGGCAGCTGCCAGGCAGGCTGGTGTTTCTGCCAGAAGTAAAGCATGCCTTCGACCTCCTTGGTCAGAGCCAGATAACTCCCCCCGGAGGCTCCCCCAAGATGGATGATACTGGTGTGGGAATCATGAATCACTTTCTGGCCCAGCTTCTTGATCCGGTAACAGAGTTCGGTCTCTTCGGTGTACATAAAGATCCTTTCGTCAAAACCAGCCGCGCGCCAAAAGGTCTTGGCCGGAATGATCATGAAAGCGCCGGTAACCCAGTCTGGTTTTTTTCTGGACGCATGGGGGTGAATCGAGTCGATGAGGTGAGAAAAAGGTGGTACGTCGTCGATAAATAACTGCCAGACAAAGAGCCTCGCGAGGTTGGGGAAATAGCCGCCCGATGGTTGATGACTGCCATCCCTGTTGGTTAAGTTACAGCTGTAAACACCGATGTTTTTGTCTTTTTTGATTTCAGCCAGACAATGAGGCAGATTGTTTTTGATCAACAGGGTATCGGAATTGAGAAAAAGCAGATACTCCCCTTGCGCCACTTTCGCCCCCAGATTGTTGGCCGGGCCGAAACCAATGTTGGCGGTGCTTCTGATGAGCTTGAAATTTTTGTGCCCCGGTTCGAACTTGGAGAGCATTTCGGCCGAACTGTCGGAGGAAGCGTTGTCGACAACGATTACTTCATAATCAATGCCCGAGGTGAATTGATAAAGCGAGTTCAGACAGGCCAGGGTTATCTCCTTGGTGTTGTAGTTGACGATAATTACGGAAAGGTCAATCTTATTTTTCATGTCAAGGAGTGCCTTAAGGACAGATAGACAGCGTAGAGGCTGGGGAACATTAGGGTCCAGACGATGACCCGTCCTGCCTCACTGGAGTAGACCGGGCGCAGGGTTACCTTGATCGGGTAATACTGCCCATGAAGGTACATCTTCTCCTGCTCCCGCTTCCAACCGTCGATCATGGGCGAAAGGGCGGGATCAAAAACGTTTATAAACATTGTTTCGCGCAAGGGGTGGATGACTTCTTCGAGATAGTAACTGCGAAGCTGATCGCGGACGAATTCCCCGACCTCTTCGGGGCGGTAATTGAGACGGTACTGCAAAAGTTTACCCAGAGGAGGAGGCAGGGAGAACTTCTGCTGGAGTTCACCCAAAATTGACGGGCGATTGTTGCGAAAAGTGTAGTAGGCGGCCTGGTCGGGATTCTGGACGGTGTCGCCAGGCTCATCCGAGCGGGCAGAGTCAGCCAGGGCTGGCAGGGTTGGGGTCGGCAGGGTCAAGTAATGTAGGCCGATGAGGTAGATAAAGAAGGCGGCGATAACAAAAAGGTTTTTCATTGAAAAAGGCGGGCGCGCCCCAAACGATAATTTAAGTTCTCGATTTCCCTTTTGCCGATTTCTTTGGCCGGGACACCACCGACGATGGTTTTTTCGGGGACGTCGCGGGTGACAACGGCACCGGCGGCCACGATCGCGCCGCGGCCGATAGTGACTCCGGGGAGAATGATCACCCGGGGACCGATGAAAACGTAGTCACCGATCTCGACCGGTTCTTCGATGGCCTTCATGGTTTCATCGGTTAGGTCGTGCTCGGAGTTGTAAATCATGACCTGACTGGCAATATCAACGTGGTTGCCGATTTTCAAGGGAGCACGACCATCGAGGAAGGCATTGTTCCCAACCAGGGTGTCTTCACCGATGCTGATTTTGTGGGGGAGATAGAAGCGCGCGCCCATATGGAGAGTACTGCCCTTGCCTATTTTCAGGCCACAGAGACGGTAGAAAAAGTTCCTGACCGAATGGAAAGGAAGGTAGCCTACCCCCCAGAGAAAATAGAGCTGCCCATCAAGAAAATAATTATAGAAACGGACAAAGATTTTTTCGAAGGCGGTGCCGTAGGCCAGCTTTTTGTTGTCCTTGTCGACAAAATGGATCCCCCCGCCGCCGATCTGTAGATTGGAAATCCTCATTACCTCGATTCTACCAAATTTTCATATATAGCAACCTCAAAACCAAATGTCTGTTTTTATAACCCTTGTCATTGCGAGCGTACTCGCGTGGCAATCTATACAAATTCCTCGAATTCCTGGATCGCCACGTCAGAGTACTTCCTCGCGATGACACATTTTTGTCATCCTCGCAAAAGCGGGTCGCAGATCCCGAGTATCCCCTCGGGGGATCCATTCCGAAGCAATGTGCATTTTTTGCACGTTACTTTCTAGGCCATGTTCCAAAACGAAACCAACTGATTTCTTTTCAAGCCCCCCCGCTCCCTACTTTCAAGACCATTTTCGCGAGGCGGCTTAGATTATTTTCCGGCGACCTGGTGGAGAATGGAAAGGAGTTTGGCGGCGGAAAGGTCCCAGTCGAAACGTTTGGTATTTTCCTTGCCGACCTCGATGATGGCTTCGCGGTCGTTTTTTGTCAGGGAAAGAACTCTCTCCAGGGCTTCTTTAATGCTGTCGACGGAGTGGGGGTCGTCGATATAGATGCCGGAGGCGCCGACAACTTCGGGCAGGGACGAAAGCCGGCTGACAACGACCGGAACGCCGACCGCCTGGGCCTCGACCGGGGGCATGCCAAAGCCTTCATAAAGACTGGGTAAAACGTAAGCAAGACTACCCTTGATGAGTCCGGGTAAGTCTTCATTGGGAACGAAGCCAAGGAAAAGAACGCGGTTTTCCAGCTTCAAACTCTTGACCTGGTCAAAGATTTGGTCATAGAGCCAGCCCTTTTTGCCGCCGATGACTAACTTGACTTGTTTGTTTTTCAATTTGGCAAAGGCTTCGACGAGCCGGTTGAGGTTTTTTCGGGGTTGGAGGGTGCCGACGTAGAGCAGGTATCTACCGGAGAGGCCATATTTCTTGCGGACTTGGATTTGCTTGGTCATAGGGATCTTGCCGTGATAGGTGTCGCGGTCGAAGCCGGGATAAACGACAGAAATTTTATCGGGGTTGGTGTGATAGAGATTGACAATTTCACTTTTACTAAACTCGGAGATGGTCAGGATGCGTTTGGCTTTCCTGATGGAAAGCGGGGTCCAGCGTTTGAGCTGGTTGATGTCGTAGGCGGTAAAGTAGTCGGTACCGAAGCGCTCGTAGCTTAAATCCATCAGGTAAATGACGGACGGGACAGTCGAAAGAAGCGGCGTGTAGTGGCTGGGAGAAAAAAGAACGTCGATTTTCGGTTTATTGAAGAACAAGCGTTTGGTCAAGCCGGTGAGGACCCACATTTTTTTGGGACCAAAGATTTCATAAGCCAACTTTTCTGATGGAGAAGGCAGATCGGGTAAGGGCCGCTCTTTGGTAAGGGCGATGATTCGGTCTCCCGGCGGTAAGGTGGTCGCTGTCGCCTTGAAGACAGCAAAGGCGACCTGGTTGACGCCGACCCGTTGGCCGATGTTGGCTTCGTTGATGTCAAATCCGATAGTCATAGTGTTTGCTTTTTTAGTTCAACCGCTTTTTGATAAGCCGCATGGGTGAGACGGGCGGTTTCCTCCCAGGAAAAGAGGCCGGCCCGCTTGATCGCCTTGGCGCCATAAACGCTTCTGCCTTTAACGGCCCTGATTATACCCTCGGCGATGCCACCGACGCTGACGGGGTCGACGAGGATACCGGCCTGGCCAATGACTTCGGGCATCGAGGAGACCTGGCTGCCGACCACCGAGGCGCCGCAGGCCATCGCTTGGAGGTGACTCAAGGAAAAACCTTCGTAAAGGGAGGGGAGAGCGTAGGCTAGGCAACCAGAGTAAAGGGCGGGCAAATCAGCGTCGGGAACATAGCCGGGCATGATGACGCCATCAATCGGGCGAACCGCTTCACCCCAGCCAGTCCGGCCACCGATGAGAAGTTTTAACTGTGGAAAATGGTCACGGACAATCTTGTAGGCTTCGATCAGGCGAGCCTGATTCTTTCTGGGCTCGAGAGTCGAGAGGGAAAAGAGGTAATCACCGTCGAGGTGATAATGGCGCTTAACGGTTTCGACGAGAGAGGGCGGCTGGGGCTTGTAGAAGCTTTCGACGCCTTCGGGGGTGACGATGATCCGCTCTTCAGCGGTCTTGAGGAGGTCGACCAGGTCGACCTTGGTTGACTGGCTGACGGCGAGGATGAGGGCACTTTCCTTGTTGACCCAGGCGAGACGTTTCTTGTGGGCGACCCGGACTCCCCCTTCGGTGGTATGGGGATATTTGAAAGGAATGAGGTCGTGAACGGTCGTCACCTTTGGCAGTTGGCTGGGCGGTTCGGCCCAGTCAGAGGTGTGAACGACATCGACATGGCCGATGATTTTTTCGATCGGGTAGATATGGAAAGTGTTCCAGAGCAAATCGACGAACTTGGGTGGAAGAGAATAGAATTTTGACTTAACCTTGAGGCGGTTGGTAAAAATAGACAGTTCGCGCCGCCGCCGCAGGGAACCGCCAAAAAGGAGGAAATCATCGTGGGGGTAAAGTTTGACCAGGTGGCTAACTAAATTCCTGGTGTAGACGGAGACACCGGTGCCATAGATGATTTGGGAAATGTCGATGGCGATTTTCATAAATGCTTAAGGTGCAGAAAATTCATAAACAAAACCGACACCGGGAATATCATGGGTTCTCCCCTGGGTTAGCCCGGCCCGTTTTAACCAGACCAAGATCGACCGGCCACGGTCGGTTAGGTCGGAAAGGTAGTCAAAAACAAAGACTCTTTCTTTGCCGGCAAGAACCAGTGGCAGGGTCTGGTCAAGATCGACACGAGGCTTGGTGAGGGCTTCTTGGGCGGGGTAGAAATAAACATCCGGGGCATAGAATTTCAGGGGGGCAAAAACATCGGGAAAATTGACGATGGAGAGCGAGCGGTCGACGGAGATGAGCTTGGCGGCGGCACGCCAGTTTTCGCGTTGGAAAGCGGGTGAAGTCCAGAAGACGAGGTTGCCCAACATAAAGATAATGGCCACCACCAATAAATTAAAGGAAAAGGAACTGCCGGAAAGGACAGCGAGACCTACGGCGATGATGGTCACGAAAGCCGGGATGAGAAAGATAAGGCGCCAATAGCCCAGGACGGGCGCCTTCAAACTGACGAGAACGGCGGCCGAAAGGGAAATGAAGAACCAGACCAAGAAAGGGCGGTTTTCCTTTTTATGGAGCGCCAGGAGAGAACAGAAAAAGAAGTAAAGGGTGATGCCAATGACGAAGAGGGCATAGGCGCTTTTGTTGGCCAAACTGATGCGACCAAAAGTAAATTTGGCCATAATTAAAGCCAATGATTTCAAGGAAAGGTTGCCGGAAAGCTGTTCCCAACCCGGCAGGGCCCGGGTCAGATAACCGCTACCGGCAAACTGCTTCATTAGATTCGGCATCCAGGGGAGGAAGAAGAGAAATACAAAGAAGTTGCTGATAATGAAAGGTCTGATTTTCTTTTTGTGAAGGAAAAAGATAAAAACGGCCTGGGCAGTGAGGTTAAAGATGGCGCCGTAGAAGGTGTAGAGATTGAGCAGTGTCAGGAGAGCGTAAAAACGCCAGGAGGCGTGGTTATCCTTTTTGTCTCTAGCTCCCCGGACAAGGTAGAGCCAGGAGAGAACGGAAAGCAGGGTGTTTAGCGAATACATCCGCAGTTCGATCGAGTAGTAGATATGAAGCGGGTTGAGAGCGAGAAGAAAAGCGGTGGCGAGGGCGAGTTTGGTTTTATTTTCGCCGAGAACATTTTTGACCAAATAGTACAAGGCGGGAACAGAAAGGGCGCCGAAGATAATGTTGGGGAGCCGGATAAGCCACTCGTTTGGTCCGACTACGCCAAGGCTTCGCAGGATAAACAGCCAAAAGTGGAGCAGGAGATAGAAGAGGGGCGGGTGAAAGTCGCCGGCGAGGGCGGTGAGGAGATTTGGTAGCGGCAGACGGGCAAGGAAAATAGAGGCGCCTTCGTCAAGCCAGAAACTTTGCCCGGAAGCGATCAAGCGGAGGACGAGGGCAAGGATGAACAGGGGGATGGCTAACATAGCTCTAACTCGATTGTATACCGTACGCTTACTTGGCGCTCGTGCCAGTCAGGCCGGTAATAATGCCGCTGAAAAAGCCGAGGTCATAGACAACTTTGAAGAGAAGAAAGCCGGCGCGTTGGTAAAGAATTTCCTTGGTCATCCCGACGATAACAGAAACGGGCAGGCTGTAACGAACAAGATTAAGGAGTTTGCCAACCAGGCCAAAACGGGTTGGCCGGCGGCCGATCCAGCGGGCCTGAAAGAAAACCTCGGACAGCGAGGCGGGGTTGGCGTGGTAAGAAACGGCGCCGGCTACGGGGGTGGGAAGATAGCCCAATTTTTCGACAAGCGTTCTGGAATCGGTATAGCCGGTAAGGGAGAAGCCGCCGACTTTGGCAAATTCTTGTTTGGTAATGGCCCGGAAGTCGCGAACGTCGTGGATACTTTTGGGGTTCATTCTCCTGTTTGAGGTTAAATTTTGATTCAAATTCCAGCAGTGAGACCAGACATTCTGATAATTGCTGACGAATTCATCGGTGTTAAAAACACCTTGGGTTTTCCCCTCCCGGATGGGGGCGGTCAATTTTTCGACGAAGTCGGGGGCGAAAGTCATATCGGCATCGACAAAAACGAGGATATCACCCCCGGCCTTTTTGGCGCCGAGGTTTCTGGCGGCGCCGGGACCCTGGTGGTTTTGCTTGAGAAGAGTGACTTTGAATTTCCCGACCAGTTCGACGGTCTGGTCGGTGCTGCCGTCATCAACGACAATAATCTCCACGGACTTCGGGGACGGACCCTGAAGGGACTGAAGGGAGGAGAGACAGGCAGAGATGGCAGTTTGTTCGTTGTAGACCGGGATGATGACGGAAATTAGTTTTTTCATTTTTGTTCCAGGATATCGATACCGTCAACGGTAGTTATGACCTGATAGTGATTATCTAAAAACGCGTTGATTTTCTCAAATCGGAAGGGGTCGTTTGTGCTGGTGAACTGTCCCCGAACGACGACTTTCGGAGGATTACTAACGAGATCGCTGACGTTTTCGTCTTCAAAACCGGGTTGGGAGAGATACTGGGTGAGTTGAGGGATAAAGGGGCGGGTGGCGGGGAGGGTGCCGGTCAAGGCATAAAGATTGTCCCAGTAGTTAGTGACAAAGATAAAGTCGCCGTTGGCGGTAAGATTATCAACCGCCTTAACGATTTTTTCATCCCGGTCTTCCTGGAAACGAACTTGTTTAAAAAGATTTTTGGCCAGGCCGCGACCGATGAGGACCGAGGTCGTGAGAATAATAAGAAAAGTTAGCCAGGTTGGTTTTTTCAGGGAAAGAGCGAAAGCGAGGCTAAGAAAAGGCAGGGCAGGCTGAAAGTGAAAGAGTTCAAAACGCGGCAGGGTGCCCATGGCGGCGACGATCGACCAAATGAGCAGAGAAAAAGCTTGTTTTTCTTTCTTGAGGAAAAGGGGAAGGAAGATGATATAGGGGAAAAGAGAAGCGAAGAGAAGACTGAGACTACTTAACTTTCCGGCCAGGCCCGGGAGGGTGCCGACGCCAAATCCAATTGTCCAATCGAGGTAATCGTTTTGAAATCCGCCGACGAGAAGGACGAGAAAGAATAGCCCGGTGACAAAGAGAACGCCTTTGATAAAGGCGCGACCTGGCCTTGCCAAAAGAATCGGCAACAGAAACCAGAAGGCAGTTTGTTTGGTAAAGAAAGCCAAGGCCCAAAAAATACCGACAAGAAAATAATTCTTGCTAGTGAGAAAGTAAAAAATGGCAATGGGAAAAATAGTCAGGGCGTGATCAAACCAGATACCGTTGCCGTCGTAATAGACCTGGAAAAAGATATAGAAAAATAGCGCCAGGAGCGCCGTCTTTGGGTTAAACAGTCGTTTCAAGACAAAAAAGATAACAACGTCAGTCAATAGGGCCAACCCCCGACTGAAAACCTGTTGCTGGAGTATTCCAACTCCACTAATTTTATAAAACCCGGTCAATGCCAAAACCAAAAGCGGCGAGTGAGCAATGCCGATGTCGCGATAGGGTAGCCAGCCTTTAAGAATTAGATACGGCCAAAAAAGCATTTCCGGCCAGGCGGTAAAACGAGTTACGACAAGAAGGAGCAGGTGAATAAATAACAGCCCGGGGAAAATTATTTTCCAGTTTTTCATTTGGTCAGTTTGTAGAGACGGTACCGGGCCGATGGCGAGGTAAGGACGGTGACTCGGTAGGGCTTGAAGGTGTTAAGTTCCCAAACTTTGGGATTATTTATATCGCGATCAACCGGCGCGAAAACATAGAGGGCGTCGACGTTGCCATAATCGGCAAAGCCGGCCGGCGTCAGACCGTAGTAGTAGCGCAGTAAATACCGCATCGGCCTGGCTAGAGTATCAAAGTCCCAGAGAGTGGCGATATTAAACCTCTTTGGGGGTTGGTCGGCCGCTATAGTTTCGGCGGCGGCTTCCAAACTGCCGAGGGTCAGCCCTTCCGGCATCCCTAATGGTCGGTTGAGACTTAATAATGGTGAGGTAAGGTTCAGATAGAGAAAGGCTAGAATAGGCAGGATGATTAAAGGCTTCTTGAGGTTGTACAGCCCGACTGATAAGAGGGCGAGAAGAAGGCAGAAATAGGGAAAGAGATGGAGGTAGCTGTAGTCATAGGTTTGGCCCGAGACGGTATGGTTGATATAGACATCGACGAAAAACTGCCAGAGGGTCCGGAGGTGATAAAAGTCATGCCGGAGGTCAAAAACTACCCGGGTAATATTGGCCAGGAAAAATCCGAAAGGAAAGAGCACTAACGAGACAAGGCGCTTTTTCGAAATGAGGAAGACGAGGAAGAATAAGAAGGCGGCAAAAACTAAAAATGGATACTGCAAACTAAAGCCGACACCAGAGATCAGACCCAGCCAAAAGACCGGTGCCGGACGATGCGGCGCTCTTTTTAGGGCCGTTTAGGGCCGCCATAAACCAGATAGCCAGGGTACCGAGAAGGATGAGAGGGTGGTAAATCCAGATAAAGAGCGAGTGATAAATCATCAGGGAACTCCCTAGAAAAAAGAAGATGGTTAAGGCGGCCACCGACCGGCCAAATAGATTTTTGGTGACCAAGAAGAGAACCAAGGCCGTCAGCAGATTTAGTCCGGGAAATATCAGGCTGATGGGTAAAACGCGAAAATTAAAAATAAGAATGAAAGGGAGAAGAAAATAGCTGAAAAGAGGTCCGTGAATAAGGTTGTGGCCGGTGCTGGTCGCGCGCTGCAGGTTGTACTCTCCAAGTAGGGAAAACTTTTCAAGATTGGCGGTGGCGGTAAGTAGGGAGATTCCCTGTTCGGGTCCGAAGATGACACGACTCGGAAAGTTATATAAACGCAGAAAAGCGCCGAGGGCGAAAAGGAGAATGATGAGGAGGTTATAAAATCTTTTCATACTTGGCTGCTACTTCGTCCCAGGAAAATTTTTCCGCTTGCTGCCGGGGAGTGTTCCCCCATTTTTTCGTTAACGCTTTTTCGATCGCCTTTGCATACTCGTCTGTATCATCCGGGTCTTTGACAAAAATGCCCGCGCCGCCAACTATTTCCCGCCGGCTGGGGTCAGCGGTGGCAATACAGGGGAGGTTAGTCGCCATGGCCTCAAGATAAACGATGCCGAAGGCCTCACTGCCAACTGAACAGAGAGAGAAAAGATTGGCGCTGCGGTAATAGCCGGCCATCTGCCCGTGGGGGACGGCGAGGTGCAGAAAACGGCCCCGACCGAGAAGCTTATAACCTAATTTATTAATCCTCTCGTCCAGGGGACCCTGGCCAAGTAACAATAATGAGCCTTTGGTTAGCCTCGCTACCGCCCCAATCCCCTGCCCTACTCTCTTATCCGGAGTCGAGGCGGCCGCCATCATGATTATAGGTTTTTCTAAGGCCAGTTTGATCTTTTTTCCGGCCGGATGAAATTGGGTGAGATCGACACCGTTCCCGATGAGGGCGAAGTCCTGCTTCCAGATCGTCGCCTGCTTGGCCCAGTCAAGTTGCCGCTTGGTGAGGGCGATGAACAAGTGCGGCTTCATGAGGAGATTCCAACGATCGTCCCAGCCCGGCCCGGATTGGCCGACGATGACTAATTTGGCGCCAAAAAAGCGGCAATAAAGGGAGCTGATGAGAGCCTGCCAGCCGCCGTTTAGCGAAAAAACAATCCCTGGCCGAAAACGGTTTAGCTGGGCCAATGATTTTATGGTCCAAAGGGCGACTTTGAGGCTGGTTGGGTCGAGGAAAAAACGACGCGGTAGAAAAAGTTCTCTTGGTGACGGCCAGGCGCTGGTTGGCGAGGGCAGAACCATAACCGTGTGCTTTTTAGCAAGACGACTTGAAAGTTCACCGACAAATGTTTCCAGACCCCGGCTGACTCCGTTTTGATAATAATTAAGAAAGGCTATTTTCATGCTTCTATATTGTATATTAGCGCTATGCCGAAGAAGCTTACTATTATCATGCCAGCCTACAACGAGGCGGCGACGGTCACGGCTTCGATCCGTCGGGTACTGGCAACAAAGATAGGGGGTATTTCCATAAACCTGGTGGTGGTAGACGACGGCTCGACTGACAGAACCAATGGTGAATTGAAGAAGATAAGGGACCGTCGAGTGAAAATTCTCTGCCACCGACACAATCTAGGCAAAGGGGCGGCGATACGAACGGCTCTCGAGAAAGCTGTAGGCGATATTTTTGTTATTCAAGACGCGGACTTGGAATATGATCCGGCGGATCTGAACTTTCTCCTCGCCCCGATTCTGGATGGCAGGGCGGACGTTGTTTTTGGTTCCCGTTTTGTCGGCAGTGGCCCACACCGGGTAATCTATTTCTGGCACCGGGTGGCTAACCAATTGATTACTTTGCTTTGCGATTGCTTTACCAACCTTAACTTAACCGATATAGAAACGGGGTATAAGGCTTTTACGAAGGAGGTGGCCCAAAAGATTGTGCTGGAGGAGAATCGTTTTGGTTTTGATCCTGAATTTACGGTCAAGGCGGCCAAAAATAACTTCCGCATCTACGAAGTGGGCGTCAGTTATGCCGGCCGAAGCTATGGCGACGGCAAGAAAATTGGCTGGAAAGACGGCGTTGCCGCCATTTGGACGATCATCAAATACGCGCTTTCCTAGACGATTCTGATCTGAAGTTCTCCGCCAAGGGCCTTGGCTACTTTTGAGAGGAAGTTGACGCTTGGGTTGGAGTTACCCGACTCGAGGCGGCTGATGGCGGACTGTTTGGTCCCCACCCTATCAGCTAACTGTTTCTGAGACATCTTCTTTTCCAGCCGCCGACTGATAATCTGATATTCAGCCTCCATTTCATCGTAGAGGCGTTTAACCTCGGGGTCGGCCAAAAGCTTTCTCGTTAGTATCTTTGAGTTAATAAATTTCATTTTGCTCATAAAACCAAGTATATCATATATGTTATTTTATTTCATCAAACATTTTATAAACGAGGATCATCTCTCTTTTTGGTATTTTTTGAGTCTTTTTGATGAAACCGTGGAAAACCAGAATACTTTCCCGTTTGGTGATACAAAAGAATCGAATCTCTTGAGTTCCGCGAATTCTTAGTTCATATAAGTTATTTGTCAACCTTCTGGAATGCGGCATGCCCAAGTTCGGCCCGTATTTAACCAAGAGAATTCTTAGTCGTTCATACTTGGCCTGTGTAGCTTTCTGGAAAGTTGTGATTAATCTTTCAACCCTCACCCCCAACATCACTTTATACATATCAGACCCATTAACTGTTAATCTAAATTCACTATATTCCGAAATTTACCCGAATGTCAAGACTTTACAGTGAAGGGGTGGCATAATAGCGATTTGTATGAAGAAGCCGAGTATTTCCGTTTTCTTTCCTTGCTACAACGACCGACTGACCATCGGGGGTTTGGTCGATAATGCCGTCGACATACTAAGAGGTTTGACGAATCGTTTTGAGGTGATCGTCGTTGATGATGGATCTTCGGACGGAGGCCAGGAAGTTCTTAAGGTCATGGCCGAAAAGTACAAGGGGATATTTCGGCCGGTTTTTCATAAAAGAAACAGGGGTTATGGCGGCGCCTTGAAAGATGGTTTTAAAAACGCTAAATACGACCTTGTTTTCTATACCGATGGCGATGGACAGTATGACGTCAGGGAGCTGCCCCTGCTTTTCAGTCTGATGACCAAGGACGTAAACTTTGTCAACGGCATCAAAATGGAGAGGCAGGATTTTGCCTACCGGGTCATCATGGGTAATTTCTACGCCCTGCTGATGCGCTGGGCTTTCTTACTACCAATTTACGACGTGGACTGCGATTTCAGGCTGATTAGAAAATCACTTTTGCGGGGAATCAGCCTGAAAAGCAATAGCGGTTCAATTTGTGTCGAGCTTGTCAAAAAGGCGCAAAAGGCAGGGGCGAGGTTTCGGCAAGTTTCGGTCCACCACTATCCAAGGAAACATGGCAATTCACAGTTTTTCAATTTTAAGCATTTATTCAAAACTTTTCGGGAGATAGTACCTTTGTGGTGGAAATTAATGATTAAGAAATAACGATGGAACTTGCCGAATACAAGAACATCTACCGGAATGAAGGTTCGCATTTTTTCTATGTCTCGACCCACTATCTGATCGAAAAACTGGTCAAAAAATTCTCTCGCGGGCGGAGACTGATGATCCTGGACGCGGGCTGCGGCACGGGGCTATTAGCCAAAAAGCTGGCCCGATTGGGGAAAGTGAGCGCGATAGACTGCAGTTCCGAGGCGATTAAATTTGCCGGAAAAAACGGAGTTAACGCGAGAAGGGGGTCGATCAACAAACTTCCCTACAACAATAATCACTTTGACCTAATCACCTGCGTCGACGTAATCTATCATAGCCGGGTAAATGACGTGGCGGCGTTGGGAGAAATGCGACGGGTTTTGAAATCAGGTGGGGTGTTGATCCTGCGGGTTCCGGCTAATAAATATTTAGTGTCCGCCCACGATGTTCATGTTCATACCGCCAGAAGGTACGGGAAGGATGAATTGAAAAGAAAACTTAGGCTGGCAGGTTTTCGGGTGAGATGCATTTCCTTTGTCCACCTCCCAATCTTCCCAATCAGTCTGTTTCGAGTCATCTGGGAAAGACTGACTCACCGGGTGGCCGCTTCCTCAATCAGAAAAATAAACCCCGTTCTCAACTCGATTCTGGCGGTGGTCTTAAAACTAGAAGCAGAAATGATCAGCCGGGGGGTGATAATGCCCCTTGGCCAGGGTTTGATCGCTGTGGCGACCCCTAACCGACAAAGTAACCCTGGACAAAAAATGCAGTGATGAGAATGCCCAGGATAAAAGTTGCCGGATAGTAGATAAAGCGGAGCCGGGGATTGGTTTTCATTAGTAGAGCTAGGCCGATAAAGGCGGGAAAAAGATGAATTAAATATCTGGGCGTGCCGGCAAGGGTGCCGGTGAAAGTGACGAGGCTCAAGGAAACGAGCATGAATACTCCATACGAGGCGCGGACTTTTTTCCAGACAAAAACAGAGAGCAGGGAGTAGAGAATAAAAGCGGCGAACTCGAGAACGGCAATCCAGTAGACCAAGAGGCTACGGGAGACATTAAAAAAGATTTTCAGGTAACGGTAGAAAACACGGGTAATAAAAACCAGTTTTTCCTGTTTCCAGGCACTCATCGATGATTGGAAGAGGCGCCAGTTCCCTTGAGTTATTTGCAGGTAAGCCGCGTAGATCGCAAAGCCGGAAAAAGACAGGGCTGGCGCAATCAGCGCTTTTTTTGAGGCTTTCTTTTGGAGCCACCATTCGACAACCAGGGCCGGCAGCAGCGCCAAGCCTGACAACCTGGTTAGCGAGGCAAACAGGGCAAAGACGCCGGCGGCCCACCACTTACCCTTCCGGGCGTAATAAAAAGAGGCGGTGGTCAGAAACAGAAACAAGGCGTCAGCGTAAACAGTGTTGAGGACAAAGCCGTAGGGAAAGAAAAAAAGGAGGAGCGCGACTTCGGTTTTTGAGACTTTATGTTTATCAAGGTCGATAATTTTAAAAAGATAATAGACGGCCAAAACGACAGAGAGGAGAGAAATGAATAGCCCGGAAAGAATCGGGGTCAGGATAGTCGCCCCGGAGACCAGGTTAATCAGCAATGGATAGAGGGGGAAGTAAGCAAAGTTGGTGCCGGAGTAGCCTTGGGTCGCGGTCTTAATAAAGTGCCGGCCATCCATGTTGGCCCAAATCCAGATCCAAGAGGGTTCTCCCTGACTGACCTGACTACCAAGATATCCGGGATCAATTTTAATGAAATAATGAGAAAGCGAGGCAATAATCAAGAAAAACAGCCTCGATATAACGAAGAGGGCAATGATGCGTAGCACTTGTTTAGTATCCATCTTTGCCTTTGATGAGCAAACGTTTGATCCTGCGGGGAATTGTCTGGAGTGCCGAAATAATCCAGAATGAGAGTGGGGCCGGTTTGGTCATATCCGGCACCAGCTCGGGTCGATCTTTCGCGAAAAAGATTTCAGGAATCTGATCTTTGGGTATTTTTTCTCCTAATTCGTATTTGATTTTCTGTTTCCGTTTGGGGACGATAGCGTCGCCCCCTTTAGATAGTGAGCGGGGAAGATGAGTCGCGTGATGATAATAAAGGTTAAGAAATTTGATTTTTTCCGGGTCTCTGTCCTGGATAAGTTGACCCTGGTTATCAAAGAGGCCTCGCCGACCGTGGGGCAGGTCAAAATGGAGACCCGGTATCGTGTTTTTGTTAATTAGGCGAAGGGCCAGGTGACCTTTTTGACCCGCCAACCGGTACTTGCCGGCGGATTCCGGAAGACGATGGTAAATATCCCCCACCAGATTGTTGGTTCGGACAACAATAGATTCGGTCTTAGAATGACTTCGCGCATATTCGGTGATGGTTTTAATTGATTTTTCAGGCCAAATTTCATCACCATCTAAGATCAGTATCCAGTTGTACTCTTGAGGAGTTTTTTCGATCATTTGCTGACTAACCTTGGTGAAGCCTTCCGGATCAACCGACGATAGTTCTTTGATTTTTATCTTGGGAGACTCTATCAATCTAACGATTTGAACTGTTTCATCGGTGGATCCAGTATCCCAGACCATAATTCTGTCGACGAAAGGCAAGACCGAGTTGATGGCATACCAGATGAAACGCCCCTCGTTTTGAACCAAACAGTGGACTATGATTTTGGCGGTCTTCACTTGAGTAGGCGCGATAATTGCCAACCGGTAATTACGAGGACGACCAGGTTGGATACACCCATGGAGATTGCCGGTGCGATCGCCTGGAAACGGGGAATGAGAAGCAAATCAAGGCTGACGATGATAATCACTTGAAGAATGGTGATTCGGGCAAAGATCTGGGGTTTGTTGAAATAGTAGATCAATGGCTGGGTGGTCACAACATTAAGCAGGAACGGAATCATGGCGATGGCCAGAGCGCGGAAAACGGGGATAGCAGGAAGATACTCGTCGCCAAAGACCCAAGGAACGAGCGGGTCGGCGATGACAACCGTAAAAAGCATCAGGACACTGATGCCACCAATCATGGCGGCAACTTTCTTTAGATAACCAAGCATTTCCTCATTTTTCCTAAAAGCGGAAAAACGGGGGGCGACGACGGAAGACAGGCTGCTTACCAGAAGAGCAAAAAGGAGGGCGATGCGGGCGGCGGCGGAATAGATACCGGTTTGAAAACTACCGGAGAGAATGTTGAGCAAGATAATATCGATGCGAGAAATAGTGACCGAGAAGGCGCGGGAAAGAGCAATCCACTTACTGAACTTGAAAATTTCCGTCATCTGGGCGCGGGGGAAAATCGGACGAATGTTACGAAACTCCCCAGAGAAACCGTAGATGAGAGATAGGCCGCAAGAAATAAGGTTGGCAATAAGGGCAACCTCGATGTTGAGCTGTTGGTTAAAGAATAACCCGGCAACAATGGAAAGTTTAACGATCGAGTCCATTGCCTGAATAAAAGAGGCTTGGAAAAATTTTCTTTCAGCGTTGAAGATACCCAGGGCAAAGCCCTGAAGAACGTAGAAACCAGTGAGGACGCCGATAATAATAAACTGGATGGTTGTCGAACCGGGGATAAGGTAACGGTTGAACAGACCGGCCGCCATGAGGGCAAGGGTAAGCATGAGAGTGACGGCAAGCTGAAACCAAAAGGTAACTGAAATCAAGACATTGCGGTTGTCTTTGACTTTGGGGATGAAATTGACCAGGGCCGAGCTGATACCCAAATCCCCCAGGCTGGAAAGGAGGGTTACCAAAGCGTTTAGGGCGGAAAAGATGCCGAAAAGACTGGGGCCTAGCCCGCGGGCGGTGATGATGGAAAAGACCATTCCCGCCACCGCAATTGTCCCCAGCCCGGCGAAGCTGATCAGGGTGTCCCGACTGGTTTGGGAAAAGAACAGTTTTTTTATTTTATCCACTAGACTATTCTAACGCAAAAAGGACCGGTCGGGTCCGCCGGTCTATCTCGAACAGCACAATCCTCCATTGACAAATCCTACGGTAAAGCGTAGTATTTAGAAATGAAATATTTCGACATCAAACAGAAACTGGGGGGGCTAAAGGTCTTCTCGATAGAGGATCTGTACGTCGTAGACCCATCGTTTAGGCTCGAAACCCTCTACGAATGGGAAAAGAAAACCTGGGTAATCAAACTACGCAGTAAAAAGTATATCTTCGCGGACTATAACCCTACAAATTATGATCTTTACTTGATTGCAAATAGGCTCTACGATCCTTCCTATGTTTCCCTGGAGCTGGCCTTGAATCACTATGGAGTAATTCCTGAAGCAGTAATGAGAGTTACTTCTGTAACTACAAACAAGACCTTGAGCGTAGAGACAAAAATTGGGATCTTTGACTACAAGTCTCTAGATCCTCGACTATTTTTTGGTTATCAAATAATTACCAATGACGGGACGACTTATAAAATTGCGTCATTGGAAAAGGCAATTGTCGACTACTTTTATCTTAATTCTCAAGTGGCGGAGGTGGACGATATCCGGGGGTTGAGGTTCAATGAAGAACTTCTGAAGGAAAAACTGAACCGGCTGGAACTGGAAAAGATCATGTCTGTTTTTGATAGTGAGACATTAAATACAAGAATAAGCAGATTAACAGATTATTTACAGCTATGATCTCAATTGAAGAAATAAAAAAGTTTTATCCGTCTGATATTCACAAATACGATCGCGGATTGCTGAGGGAATATCTACAATATTTGATATTAAGCATTGTTTTTTCTCATAAAATCGGGAGAAAACTAACTTTTTTGGGCGGAACTTGTTTACGAATTGTCTATAGCTCAAAAAGATTTTCCGAGGATTTGGATTTTGACAATAAGAATCTGACGGAAGAAGAATTTAGACTTTTATCACAATATGTTGCCAAAAAGCTGGAAAAACTTGGTTTGAAGGTGGAAATTCGTATCGTGAACAAGGGGGCTTTTCATTGCAAAATTAAATTCCCCAATCTTTTGCAGAAAAACATGATGTCCGGTCACGACGAGGAAAAGATTTTAATTCAAGTAGACACTTTTGATCAGCAGGTAAATTACGCTACTGAAAGTTTTATCTTGAATAAGTTTGATATTACTAAGCCGATAACAATTGCGCCAAAATCAATAATACTGGCACAAAAACTCTGGACAATTACAAACAGCGCCAGGGCAAGGGGTCGAGATTTTTATGATATTATTTTCCTTATTCAAAATACAAAACCGGACAAAGAATTCTTGACTATAAAGTTCGGAACCGATGAATTGTCCGCGATCAAGACAAAAATTATG